>Ga0207664_10000147_pt1 | contig 57527 bp, 77 predicted proteins | sample LARL83metaG_FD_184349 | JGI IMG/M metagenome (GOLD analysis project Ga0207664, IMG submission 184349) | Corn, switchgrass and miscanthus rhizosphere microbial communities from Kellogg Biological Station, Michigan, USA - LAR L8-3 metaG... | ecosystem: Host-associated > Plants > Roots >...
CGTCCGACCTGCCCCTTAGGAGGGGGCTGCTCTATCCACTGAGCTACCGGGGCTTTTCACTCTGAATCACGCCGCCTTCCGTTTTCGACTGTGTACCGTTTTCGTGGCCACGTTCTTTTCGGATGGCGGTCGCGCATTATCCGCGAATCCGGCCACGTAGGAGGGCGCAAGGTGCGTGTAGCGCTGCACCATCGCCGGCGTGCGCCACGCGCCGAGCTTCTGGAGGACGTCAGCCGGCGTGCCACCCATCGCGTGCCAGCTCGCCCACGTATGACGCAGATCGTGGAACCGGAAGCCATCCAGGCGGGCCCGCGTAATGGCCTTGCGCCAGGCCGTTTTCGGGCTTCCTACGCGTTTCCCGCGCCAGGTGAACACATACCCTTCCCGCGGCCCTGAAACGCCACGCAGGACCGTTCTGGCGGTCTTTGATAACGGTATCTGGATCGCGCGCTTGCCCTTGGCGTCGCGGGCCTCGACCCACGCGATCCCGCGCTCGACAGAGACACGATCCCACGTCAGGCCTGACACGTTCGACCAGCGCAATCCGGTCGCTAAGGCAAACGCCGCCATCGCCCGCAAATGCTCGGGCAGCTCATCGCGTAGCGCAACCCACTGCTCGGCCGTCAGGTAGCGCATGGCCGTCTCAGGCTCCTTGCGCTTGCCGATGCGCGGGACGGCGTCGATCCAGCCGGCGCGCCGGGCCATGTTCAAGGCCGAACGGACGATGACGATTAGCTTGTTGTAGGTTCCCGGCGACTTCTCGCCGAAGGCTTCGATCAGGCTCGCCTCGCTCACGTCGACCAAGCGGCGATCCTTGTACGTCCTGCGAATCTGCTTGAGCGCGTTCAACTCGCTTCGGCTGCGCGGCTTCGCTTTCGTCCACGCGAGGAGCGCGTCGGCGAGCGTGCGCCCGCTGTGTTTTTGCTGCCAGAGACGAGCTTTAAGCTCGTCGTGCTGCCGTTGCGCGTTCTCGCGGTCGGCGGTTCGAGCAGAGCGTCTAATTCTTCCGCCGCGGTGGCGAATCGCGATCCACCAGACCTCACCCCGCTTGTAGAGGGACATTCGCCGTTCCGGTATTGGCCGCGCAGATAGTCGGCAAGGTCAACGTCCAGGAAGCGCCATTCCTTGCCGATCTTGGCGCCGGGTATCTTACCCTCCGCGGCCCGCTCCCGAAGCGTGTCCGGGTGCAGCCCAAGGAAGGCGGCGGCTTCCGTCAGGTCCAGCGACGCGGCGTGCGGCGTGGGCGTCACCCGCGCTCCTCCGCAGTGAGCAGGCGGTCGGTCATGCCGATTTGGCCGCGAGCGCCTTAACCTTCCATCGCAGCCATTCATTGACCTTTTTCCAGCGCACGCTCGGCAATGCGCCGGGAGGGATGGAGTCGTTCACAGCCGCAACTTCGTCGATAAGCGCGGTGTGCAGCGTGATGTTCGGGTTGTCGGTCCAGAAGCAGCCCATCGCGCAATGACCGCCTTTGCCATCGTGTAAGCGGCCGCGAATGAGCGATCGCCGTTTCGCGACAGAATCGCGAATGAGAAACAGCGCCGTGTCATCCGCCAGCGCCTCCCCCTTCCCGGGTCCGCATTCCGGTCGCAATTTGCTCATCTATCGCTCCCCTCCGATTGCAGCGCGCTCAAAACGGTACGTCACTGTCGGCTCGGAAATCAAGACGCAGCATGCTGTCGACCCGGCGCGCGGTGACGGCTTCCACGACGACGAATGTCTCGCCTGGGTTCGTCCGCGCGAGTCGCTCGGCTTCGGTGATCGCCCCAGCTTCCGTGTCGTGCTTGAAGTACGGCGATCGACCGCCCGGATTCCATACAAGCCAAAACGCCGCATATCGCAACGAGTTATCGCTCATTCCCGCTCTCCGGATCGTTCCCCTAGCGCGGCACGAGCGGCGCCCCACGCGAGCGGCCTGCGACGGTTATACGCGGCTTCCGCAAGCTGAAAAGCATGCATAGGGAAAGGGCGCTCCGCGTTCAATTGTGCAACCTGCTCCTTCAAATCCTTGCACGCGACAAGTTCGGCCAGCGCCGCCCGCAGCCTATCCCGCTCTTCACGTAGGGAGGATATTTCATCGGCAGCGGCTAGTTTGTCCGGATCGCGCGGATCGCCAAACCCGACTTTGAACGAGACCACTTGCCCCGGCTCAAGCGGCTTCGGCAGCCCCGGAAACGCGCGCAGCTTGGCTATCAGTGCATCACTCATGCGTATCCTTCGGTCGCCGCACGCCTTTGATCGCCTGTTTTGCTTCCTCGCGCACGTTGTCGTAAGCCATTTCTATCGCCTCATCTGCACTGAGGCCGTACACTTTCTCTGAGCGTCGCCGCAACTGATCCGGCGACAAATAGTTGGTGATCCGTTTCAGCGCGTCATACATACGCGCGGCGTGGGCGCTCACGCCTTCGGCTCCGGTGCGTTCATTGCGGCGTCGATAAAAAGCGGGAGTCTCACAGAGGACACTTTCATAACCTCGACATCAACCAACTTGGCGTCCGTTCGCGCGTACTTTTGTGCGATGTCACTGGATGCGACGCGCGCCGCCTCTAGGTTTGGCTCCCACAGCAAGAAGTGCCGTGTATCCACGAAACGCGGCTCAACTCCAGGGCCGTCCTCGTAATGGCACCGCGCTTCTGCCTTCCACAGCTTTCGCGCTGCATCCCGTCCCTCTGCTTGTAGGGATGCTCGTAGGGATTCGCATTCGGCGCACTTCTCGCGGTAGTTCGCATCCTGTGCTTCCCATTGGCGCCGTGCTGCGTCTTGGCGCGCAGTGCAGTCGGCGCGGAGGCGAGCGATCTGTCCCGTATAGCTGTTATCTACTTGTGGGTCTGCTTCTGGCCGCGCATCGTCGTCACGTTGGGCGTCGCTCCGTTCCTCCTGGAGATCGCAATAGCGCAAGAACTCGCCATGCTCGCTCTCGTATGCATCCCAATCTCCGTCCTCGTACACAACGATGTCGTATCGCTTCAATTTCGCTCGCGCATCGTCGTCACGTTGGGCGTCACTCCGTTCCTGGGCGTCGTACATGGCATGCCAAATCCTCGCTAGGCTTACCTCGGCTGGATTTATGGCCGATGCCGCCATCAACATTTCCGGCGTCGGCTCTCGCGGTACGTCACGTTGGGCGAGGGCGGCGGCAGCTTCGCGGAGTAGACTCGTCGGCGACCGCTTCCATCCGTGTCGCGCCCACTCGTCGGCTTCTGAGTTCAGCCTATCCACTAGCGCGTCCCGAGCAGGCGCGGCGGCTCCGCTGTAAAGGCGTGCTAGTCGCTCGCCCTCTAGCCGCAACGCGTCTGACCGCGCCTCAATGTCAGCGCGCGAGCCCGCTTGCGGCGCATCAGCGGGTAGGGGAGCCGGTGCAGCAAGGCAGTGTTTGAACATTGCTTTGGCCTGATCCGCAGTAAATAGATTGGTCCCAATGGGCCAAGTCTTGTTTTTGTTCCACTCGTCATCCTTCCTGCCGTCGAAACTGATGCCGCAGTCCGGAGCGAAATCGCGCGGCAACGGCCACGCAAGGAAACGATCGACCGCCCCTTTGATAATGTCTGTGGGAGCCGGTGCATCTGCTTGGCTGTCCGCGAGATAGTTGCGGCACGCTTCCTCAGCGCGGATCAGCGCGCAGGTAGAGCCAACTATGGTCGGGTCTTGCGACTCGTCCCACGCTTTGAAAAACCGGCGGAGCAGCTTCGTTGCTTCGTCGCTCATGCGGAGTCCTTTGGTATGCGCGAGCGAATTCGTAGTGCGAGGTATTCGGCGAGTGGCTCGTCGCTGTCGCTGTCCTTCTCGCAAACCCGAGCAGCATCTTCGTAGGCGTAGCGCATGCCGGCCACGAAACCGGCTTCCTCAATGTACGGGCGGTCGTGGCCATCGTCGTCCCATTTTTCCAGCGCCGCTTCTAACGCTTCACGCTGTTCTGGTGTGAGAGTCACGCGACCTCGCGCTCGTCCGTGGCCGCGAGATTCGCGCGCACCATCGCCTCGGCGCACGGCGGGCTGACGCTGTTGCCGCACATGCGCACCTGCGCCGTTTTGGTCAGCGGCTTGCCGTCGAACTCGATGTCGATCCGGTAATCGGCCGGGAAGCCCTGCGCGAGGAACAGCTCCCGCGGCCGCAGCATGCGCATGCCGATGTCGACGATGGCGTACTCCTCGCCGTGCACGGTGACGAGCCCGAAGCGCTCTTTCGCCGTCAGCGTGCGCATTGGGTCATGCAGGCTCGCGCCATCCTTGTCGTTGCCGTAGTAGGCGACGAGGAACGCCCGGACCTCGGCGAAATGCGTTCCCTGCGCGCTGATCGTCTGCAGCGGCGAGCGCGCATCCTGCCCGATGTTGTCGCCGCGCAGTTTCATGAGATACGCCGCGACGAGCGCGTTGTGATCCGTCGCCGTGACGGTGGCGACCGGATCGCGCAGATCGGAGCCGACGACGCCGCCATAATGTTTCGCAAGAAATGCCGCGACGAGCGCGCCCTGACTGCCTTGCGCGGTAACGGTCGGATAGACGTCGCGGATGTCGCGCACCCGCGGTGCTTGACCCTCGCGCTCGCCGTTGCGGGTGTTGATCAGGGTCGGCGCGCACAGCGCGAGCTCGCCGCGGTTCGCGCCGGTTATCGTCGGAAGCGGGTCGTCAATCGAATGCGTGCGCGCGTCGCCGTGATGTGTGAGCGGCACGATGAACGGCTCGGCCGCGTTGACGACGTAGCGCATGACGCCGCGCGCGATCCGTCGCAGCGTCGCATCCGCGAGCGGGCGCTTCCGTTCGAAGATCGACGGGCAGGGAATCGACCAGTCGATGCATTCCGCCGCGGCGCGCCATTTCGGCATGCCGCCGCGCCGCCAGCGATCGTGCGACGGCTCCGGCCAGACGATCGGGAGGCCGTCGCAGCGCGCGATCAGGAACAGCCGCTTGCGCGACGTCGGCGCGCCGTAGTCGGCGGCGACGAGCTCCTGCCAGTCGATCGCATAGCCGAGATTGCGCAGGCTGCCGACGAAGCGCCGGAAGGTGAGGCCCTTGCGCAGCGGGCACGGCGTTCCGTCAGCGAGCAGTGGGCCCCACTGCGCGAATTCCTCGACGTTCTCGAGGATGATAACGCGCGGGCGCACGGTCTTCGCCCAGCGTACGGCGACCCAGGCGAGCCCGCGGATGCGCTTCTCGACCGGCTTGCCGCCCTTCGCTTTCGAGAAGTGCTTGCAATCGGGACTGAACCACGCGAGGTCAACCGGACGCCCGGCGCACGCCTCGCGCGGATCAACCTGCCAGACGTCCTCGCGCAGATGCCGCGTCGTCGGATGGTTCGCCGCGTGCATGGCCAGCGCTTCGCGATCGTGGTTGATCGCGATGTCGACGCACCGCCCGAGCGCTGCCTCGATGCCGCAGCTCGCGCCACCGCCCCCGGCGAAGCTGTCGATGATCAGGCCGTCGGTCACGCCGTCGCGCCTTCAGTCGCCGCATCAACCAAATCCGGCTCGCGCGTCTCCGTCTTCACCGGCACCTTCGGAGGCGTCATCGTCACGCAGACCTCTTGTTGCAGCTTGTCGGCAAGCGGGTCGAGCTGACCGATGTCCGGGTGAAATTGCACCCGGCAGGTGATCGCCACCGTGCCGCCCTCTTCGAGATTCAGCCGGAATTCGTTGATCTGGCAACCGTCGAGCACGATCGCGCTGTCCTCGTTGCCGGCGTGATCGATCACCACCTGGTAGCCGGCGCACTTCAGGTCGTACGCCAGCGAGTCCTGCGCGAGCAGCGGGTGAATGCGCTTCGTCAGCGCTTGCGGCAGCAGCACGCCCTGCGCGTCGGTGTCGGCCATGTAGAACGAGCCGCGCAGATGCGGCGAGAGCTTATCGAGCAGATCGTTGCCGCCCTTGACGACGAGCTTCAGGTCGCTCGCGGTGCGCCCGTCGGCGGGATTCTTGCCGGCGAGCTCGCGGCGAACGTTGAGCGAGGCCAGGCGCATCGCGTGTTTGGTGAATTGCAGCATCAATACTCCGATCAATTTTCAGGTTGGAAATTGGAATCGCGCGCCAGCGCATAGAGCGCGCGTGCGAGCTGCACCATTTCATCGTGGTCGGCTCTGGCGCGATCGCCGTCGTCGTCGTCCATAGAGTTCACCCACTTTTGCCTGCCTACGGCGTGCGTCGAGCGGAGAATCCGCGCGTAGTCGCGTAGCCAATACCCTGCGCGACGGAGTTCCTTCGGAGTCAAAGCAGCCTCTCCGATTCCTCAATCCCCTGCAGCGTCGCGAGCACCGCCTCCATCGCCGCGATCTCGTCGTCGGCCTTGCGCTGCGTCATCTGCTGCGCGGCCACACGGCGACCGTAGACTTCGCGCCGCATCTTCAGCTCGCGGGCGACGCACTCGATTTGCCTACCTATCGGAACCTGCATCGCGCCTCCAATTCGTTGCCGGTCTCATTCCCGGCCGTCACAGCCATTCGTTACGCGCAGGTATGGGACGTTAGTACCCGAGGCCGCTGCACGCTTACCCCGCGGATGCATCCGATGCACTCGGTCGCGGGTGGAATTCGGTTCATGCCGTAGCCAACTCCGCGCGCAGCGTCTTGTACATCGCCGCCGCCTCGTCCTGATGCTCGACGGGCAGCAGCATGAGCAGATCGGCGTGAGCGTCAAGCAAATCCACGTCCTTCGCCTTGTACGCGCTGTTGAACTTGTCGGTCAGAGTGGCGAGGGTGAGCGTTGGCGGTTCGGATTTGCCGGCAGCCGGACCCGCGGGCGCCTTCGTCTGCGCGGCTTGCGCGGCCTTCGCGCGCAGCCCCGCCGCGCCCTTGGTCGGCGCCGTCGTCTCGGTCGTACCGTTGCCTTCCGGCGGCGGCTCCATGTCGAACCATTCGCCCGCGCTGCTCATGCCGTCGCGCAGGCTGTTGTAGATTTTCCCGAGGTTGACGACGAGCGCCGGCGTGATCGCCTCCATGTGGCGCTGGATGCGCTTCTCGATCGCTGTCTGCGTGACGTTGAACTCGGCGAACTTCGCGAGCAGGCTCTTGATCAGCTCGGGCGTCACTTCGACCTTCGTCTTGAGCGTCACGTCGCACTGCTTCATGGCACCCTCGACGACGTCGCCGGGGATGATGCCGAGGATGCACGCGCGTAGCCGCCGCGCACCTTGGTTGGCGACGAGCTCGTAGATGTCGCGCGGGTCCTCGAGCTTGTACGTCGCCTTGCGCGTGTAGCGCAGATGCGGCACCTGGAACACCTTCACCTGCCGCGTGTTCGTCTCGATGTCCCAGGCGAAGGCCTCGACGGTCGATTCGCCGTTGCGCTGCTCGAGCTCGCGCACGCCGAACTGCACGTTCCCCCAGCACTGCGCCAGCGTCTCCGCGGCGCGGATCGACGGCCCGGTGATTTCGGTACCGCCGCGGGCATAGGAGTACATCGCCGACTCGGCCAGCGTCGGCCGGGTGAATGCCTGCAGGATACGGTCCATCGCGGCGATCGGGTCGCGCGGAAAGCGCTTTGCGATGACCATGGCGGCCTGCGTCTCGGCGATCGCGCGCGCCTGGTCGGTGTCCGCGGCCGCGTTGTTGGACAGCGGCCGCGCGACCTGGCCGAACGGGTTGATCGGCGCCGGCGGCTGCTTGAGCGACTGCTCGTCGCGCACTTCGTCGTCGGTGAACATGGTGTCGTTCGGCATGGCTCAACTCCTCTTGGATGGCGCGCGCAGTACGCGGAACTCGCTGACTCGGGTGAAGGCTTTGGCGATCTCGGGATGCGCCCGACGCAGCTCGTCGGCGGCGATATGGCTCGTCGACTGCGCCTTGTAGGTGAACAGCGGCGCGCCGCCATAGACGGCCGTCGTGCGGTCCTGCATGAACTCGCCGAGCTCGAATTGCAGCGCCTTGATCCCCTCGTCGGCCACCTTGCGGCGCTCGCGCAGCTCGCACAGCGACGCGTAGAGGGCGGCGACCTTCGGCGTGGCCTCGATCGTGCGGCCGGTGTCACGCGGCCACAGCTTCAACAGGTCCTCGGGTGTGCGCGGCGGCGGCGGGATGCGCGGGCGCACGTGCTCGGTCCAGAATTGGATTGCGGCGTCGCGCAGCCAGGCGATCACGTCATCGTCGCGGCGCACGTGGTAGAGCGTCAGGTCGTCGGCACCGAAGACGACGCCGTACTGGCACAGATCGCGGCCGGTGGTCATCATTCCCCACTGCGACTGCGCGGCGTTGTACATCGGGACTTCGTCGGTTTCCGGCTCGCCCCAGCCTTGCGCGGCGAACGGGTTGACCGACTTGATCTCACCGTTCGTTACCGGTGAATCGCGCAGCGTCCACTCGAAATCGATCTCGGAAGCGAGGAACGGAAACTCCGGGTCGACGTAGCGCGCGTTGCGGGCGACGACGTAGATGCCGTGCTCCTCGCGCAGCATATCGACGACGATCGGCTCCCACAGCTTGCCGCGGCGCAGGCGCGCCTCGCGCTTCGGGTCAGGCTTATCGGGCGGCGCTTCGCCGACCTTCTGCAGGTATACGTCCAGCGGCGTGCGGAACGGATTGACGCCGACGATCGCGGAAATATCGCCGCCGCCGATGTATGTGCGCCGGTCGATCGTGCCGACGTCGGCAAGCGTGGCGGGGGCGTTCATGCTGCCGCCGCCTTGACCGCCGCGACCTTCGGCGCCTTCGCCTTGCGGGCGCGACGCTTCGTGGCCTTGATGACCGCGATGTTGAATGTGACGCTCACCACGTCGATTGTCGTATTGGCTGCGATCCACCATTCGCGACGCGTACTCGGTCATCGCGGCGCGCACCTGCGACTCGGACAGCGTAAACGTGATCTGCTGCTTGGCCATCATTCCCTCCTTATGCGAACCAGCCGAAACAGAGGCCAAGGACAATGAACACCGCGGCGAGCGACATCACGATCGACACCACGCGTCCGCCGATGCGGTCGTTCCAGGCATCGACGGGCTGATCGGCAAGCCGCCGTAGCGGCCGCGCCACATACGGCACGTGCAGATCGGTGACGGACCCGGCGAAGGTTCGTGTCGGCGATGGACTGCGGCGCTTCACGCGATCGAAGAGTTCGGCGACGTTTGTGTTGTCCGAGTTGCGGTATTTGAAGTCTGGATCGAGGATCGATTTCACGCCGCCTCTCCCCTGAATATCCGCAGCGCCTGATCGCAGCCCTCGGCCTCGCCCTTGACGAACGCGAGCGTCAGCAAGGTGTCGATCGAGCGCTGCTCCGTCTCGCGCGTGCCGAGAAACGCCTGCGCGCGCAGCAGCATGAAATCTTTGTCCGCGGTGAGTGGGGCGGGGAGTTTCATTACCGCGTTCTCACGTCCGCCACGTCCTGCGCGTACTGATCGATCGATGCGCCCAGCTTCGCGTTGAACACGCGCCAGCGCTCGGCATCGCTTGCGCCGACAAGCGCCTTGGCGAGCTGCGCCGCGAGGACGATGTCGATGAACTGCTCGTTGTCCCACTTCGGCGCGTCGGAAATCAGCTTCCATTCGCCGCGCGGCCAATAGTCGCCGCGGCCGAGCTGCGCGTCGGTGTACGCGTCCTTGTACGCGTCGTTCCACGCGGCATCTTCAGCGGTGTGCTCGGGAGCGAGCGATGGCGGCTCGTCGCGATAGCCGAGCGCGGACTTCGCGAGGTTGAGCATGAAGGCGTTATCTCTTGCGCTCATCGCCGCGCCTTCACGTTCTTGAAGCGCCGCTTGTTGCGACGATGCGCACGCTTCGCATCCTTCCGCCGGCGCGCCGCGCGCTGCTCGCGCGTTTCTCCGGGCCGACCTACGCGCCATTCGAACATCGGCGTTGGAAGCGAGAAGTGCGCATAGAGCGCTGCCAGCATCGACGCGCCGCGTCTCATGCGTTCACCTTCGCCTGATGCGTCGCCACTGCGCGCTCGAACGACGCGACGGCTTGCGTTTTTGCGTACAGCGCGCCGACGGCGATGAGCACGACGATCGTGAGTACGGCGAGGGTTCTCATTTGACGTTCCCGAGTCCCGTGATTGCTGCCTTTGCCGCCGGCAGCGCGTCGTTGCTATCGACGATTTGTCGTTCGATGCGTCGCACGGACTTAGCGGAACCGAGCTCGGCGATGGCTGACAGCACGCTTACCTTCGCGTTGTGTTGCACTTGCTTTTCGCGGGGCAGCGTCCCGTAATCGACGCACGTCAGTCGCACGACGCCCGCGCTTCACTATTCGACGTGCGCGGCTTATGAACCTATCGCCGGAGTCCACGACGCCGACGTTGTCGAGACGACGCAGCCCGCTGCTCGGCACCGTCTCAAAAGCAATCTGCATGTCCCTTTCGAGCGCGCGCCGAGCGGCGAGCGTCGCCGGATATGCGGCGCCTTCTGGATCGGCCGCGCGCCCGAGTTCGCGTGACATGTCGTCCCACGAAACGAGGTCGCCTACCTTCGCTTGCGACAGCATCCGCACGAGGGCGAGCGTGTCGCTTGAGGCGCGGAAGAGAGGTTGCTTCATCGGACTACCGTTGCGATGCGTTGCGGCGAGGAACGCTGCCAAGTGGAGCGCTGCGGTGCGCGGCGGAGCGGCGCGCAGATCTGTAAGAAACGTTGCGATGCGTAGCAGGACGACGTGACGAGCAGCGTTGCGATGCGCGGCGGAGCGCTGAGGAGTGAAGCGTTGTGGCGCGACGAGTTGCGTGGCGGCGCGGTGCGGAGCGCTGTCATGTCAGAGTTCAAATCCACGCCAATTCCTTGACCTTGAATCGGCCGTAATAGCCGTTGTTGCGCGGACGGAAGCGGCCGATACCAATGAATGCGCCGGCCTGTTCGAGCGTTTCCTTGAAAACCTCTTCGGTGATTGTTTCGTCGAGCACCTTGAACTCGACGTCTCCGGACCATTGGCGGATCAGCGGATAGCACTTGTCGACGCGCTTGCCGCCGCCGCGCTTCCCGTCGGACGGCAGGAAAAGCCATTCGCCTTCGACGTCGACAGCCAGCAGCGGCAGCACTAGCGGTTCGATGCACAGCACGCCGGCTTCAAAGTGCTTCGTGTACGTCGATTTCCCTTTGCCGGGTATCTGCACGCCGAGAAATTTCGCGGCCTCCGATAGGCAGTTCTTGAAAGCCATCGGTGGAATGAACACGTATCCGTCGTCCGTCTTGTGCACACGCTCCATCCACGTCCGCGCTTCGTGATCGCGCGCGGTTTCCTTCTTGTCGCGCGGCACGTCGTGGTGACGCGACTGCGAGTACGGCGAGACGCTTTCGAGCGTGGCAATAGCGGTTTTCATCCCGTTCCTTTCGTTGTCCCGCCTTGATCGCGGGGAGTGCTGCCGGCTGCGTCCTACCGAGGTTTCACGCTGCCGCGCCTTAGCTTTTGTTCGGTCCGAAGACCAGTGGCGCGGGGCCGGTTGCTGCCGCGTCCGTTGGGAGCGCGTAGGAGGACGATAAGCCACTGGCGGCTTGTTGTCAAGCCGTAAATGGCTTATCGGTGGCGATCTTACGGAAGCGGCCGCAGTGGCGGCGCGGCGCTACTTAAACGGAATCACGGATGCAGGCGAACGCTTACATCGGTTAGCGTTTCAATGGCGTCGGCGTGGGAAAGCCCCTTCTTCCGTAGCACGACGTATAGAGCGAGGGGGCCTGCGAATGTCTCGCTCGACAGTCTTACAATGGCGATTCGGTTCATGCCCTCCAGAATTTCCAGCAAGGGCTCGTCGACTCCAGATTCACGCATGCTCGTTTGCGCGACGACGGCCATGTCCGCCAGCCTCATGGGCGGCTCTCCGTAAGCGCTTGAAAGCTGCTCGAGCAAGCTGTTGATGCGGGCTACCTTCATCGCGTCGGTCGAAACGCCGTCGAGCTTGGCGATCGCGATGAATGCGACGGTCTCCGGTGGGGAACGCTCCTCGCGGCGCGCAGGTGAGACCAAGACTGTCGCGACGACTCCAACAATGCACAGCGCAGTGATGATGAGGCCAGCGCGCACCGGTTCAGTTCGTTTCTTTGCCGGGCTTCCGCTTTACTTGGGATGCCTTCGCGGCCGCCGCCGCTTCCTCATGTTGCTTGTCGGCTGCCGAAAGGTGCCCGAGTCGTTCATCCGGCACTTCGTCGGCATGCTGCAGCGCTTTCGAGTAGAGCTCCCGCTTGAACTTCATCCGGTCGCGCTCGTCGAGCTTCATCCACATCTTGGCAAGTTCGACCTGCTCGGGCAGCAATTGCACCATTTCAACGTCCTCCAGTTCGATATCTACATCGATCGCGCCTACTGCTTGCGCAGGGTTTGGCTCTGATTCGTTTCGTGCCCCTTCCGGCTTTGGGGGCTCAAGCGCCGGTTTGAGTAGTTGCCAAGCTTCGACCCGGTATGCGCGCGCAATGGCGTCAAGGTTCTTAACGGTAGTATTTCCATTCCCGCGCCTAGCTCTACTGACGGTCCCTTCCCCGACACCGGCCTTCTTCGCCAGTTTCACTTGAGGGCGAAGTGCAGGTACGGCCTCCTTGAGCGCGCGGAGGTTCTCCGCCATCACGGCGACCGCTGGCTTCCCCATGTCGACAAAGTAGCCCGAATAGCAAGCCTTTAGCGGCTTGACAGCAAGCCACGTATGGCTTATCGTCGAGACCATGCATAGCTCGATTCTCGATGAGGTGGTGACCGGATTGGATGCGCATAGAGGAATTTGGCCTCGAATCGCCGCCGAGACGGACGTTCCCTACTCGACGCTGCAAAAGATTGCGCAGGGACAGAGGAAAAATCCGCGTGTTCAAACGGTAATCGCGCTTCGCGATTGGCTAAAGCAGAACCTGCCGCCACAACAAGCCGCCGGCGGCGTGCGCGACGGGCAGATGCGATGAGCGCCGAACATATTTCGCCGGAGCCAACGAACAGCGCGCAACGGCCGGAATGCCTGACGATCAAGTTCGCCAATGGCATGACGCTGCGCGCGTTCGGCGCAGTCGAGATCGACATGCCGCCGTTGCCCGACATCAGTGTTGGCATCAAGGCCGACAAAGGCGACGTGTTTTCGGCCGACAAGGTCCGCGAATTACTTGTGCCGGCGCTCGATGGGTGTCGCGAGCCATGATCGATCTAGGCGCCGGCGTCTTCATGTTCCCGAGCGACGGCTACCTGACGGCCTTGCGCGAACGCCTGCTCTCCGTTGCGCCGGTCAATTGGGTTTCGTCGGCGGACGGGCTGACATTGACAGCGCAGCTTGCAGGCGTTCGGCGAGTGAGCGCGCCTCGGCGAGCGAAAACGAAAAGCCGATCCACCCGTAGGCGTCGTCGCACATGAGCACGTGCACCGCTTCGGCGTTGGGATCGGTCAGCACCGCGTTCGGTGCGTCCTTGACGACGCGCCCGGGCATCCGCGTTGGCGGATTGGCGCGAAAGCGCGGCTCCATCAGCGCGCGCACGTCGGCGAGCAGATCGATGAAGCCGGACAGCGTCTTCGCATCGACTTCAACGCGTGGCGGCAGCTCGAACTTGACGTCGGTCTTGGCGTCGTTCAGGCGAAATTTCAGGTTCAACGGGGCAGCATCAGGCATCGGTAACTCCTGTTCGGGTGGGAAGGGCAGCGTGGTGCCGTCAATCCTACTCGGGCAGGGGCGACCGTACCGGGTGCGCCAGGTGAGCGTAAGCGGGTTGCGCATGCCGGCCATTGTTCGCGCGAGACGGCGGACATTGGCGGAAAAATATGTTTCCGCCGCGGCATAGAGCATGCAATCCAACTTCGATTTCACGCCGGGCCTGACAGCGCAATTCAAGTCGCTGCGGCAGGTGCTTTGCGCATCGGTCTACGGGTCGCGCGCGAGCCTCAATGGCGTGGCATCGGACCTCGATGTCTCGCCTTCGGAGTTGTCGCGCATGCTGAACCGCGGCATCGCCGACGAGCGCAAGCTGGACGCCGACGACATCGAAAAGATCATCGTGTCCACGGGCGACCTGCGCGCGGTGCAATGGATGATCGAGAAGTTCCTGCAAAACCCGGATCAGGTGCGCGCTGCGGCTGCGGTGCAGCTCGCGCAGATTCTGCCGGTGATCGTAGAGCTCGCGAAGCAGGCGGGCGTCACGCCAATTTCCCACACGAAACGCCGATAGGAGCCGCCCCATGCGCGACGCTCTGCGATATCCGTTTGTGCCGAAGCCGGCAATTTCTTCCAAACAACCGTCGGTAACGGGCAAGAATTCCCGGCTGCTTTTTCCTGAAAAAACGCCCGTTCGACACGACGGCGCGCCGACACGGGCCGAACTCGAATCCGCGGAGCCCGGTGGCCTGCCGCTGCTGATCCTGTTCTACGCGGCCATCTGGCTCGCGACGTGGGCCATCGCACACGTGCAGCCGGGGCTCGCCCTCGGTGTCGGCGCGGCGTTCGTCATCGTGCCGGGAATCTACCTTCTGGCGCGCGTTCGCATTGAGCGGGTCGCGCTTCTCTTGCATCCGGGTCGCCGGTATCGGGGTTAGCTGCGTGGCCGTCCCTGATTCTGGCGGTCCGGATGCGTCGCTTCTTCGGCGTCGTCTCGCGCATGACCGCGAACGGCGCAGCGTTTCGGAGCTCGGCAACGATATGCGTGCGTGCGGCTCTGAGGCGATTCTGCTGCTCGTGCAGCTCGTGCACGGCGGGGCGCATGCGCTGCCGCCGTGGGCCCGCGAGCCCGCCGGTCGTATCGTCGCGCGCTATCACGCGGCGACGCATCGGTTAGATCTCAAGTTCGACGCCGATACGAAGGACCATCGCCGATGAAGACGAAGATGCTGCGTTTCGCGAGCGAGGCCGACATGCATCGGGATCGGCAAGCGCGACGCGAGGCGTTCAATGGCGGATCGCGAGGGCGAGCCGTCGTTCCAGAGCGCGACGTTCTGGCCGCGGGGCTCGAGTTGATGCATAAGCATCCCGGCGTGCGCTTCGCGTTTCGCATGAATAGCGGCTCGGGATTTCTTTTGTACGCCGACAAGTTCAAACAGCTTGTCGCCGATGGCCACCTGAAGGCGAGCGATGCGCGCTTCATGCGCTTCGGTTTCCCCGGGTGTCCCGACGTCATCGCCATGCTCGCCGGCGGTAGGCTCTGTTTCGCCGAAGCGAAATCGAGCGTAGGTCCTATCCGTGATGACCAGCAAGCGGTGCTTGAGGCCACGAACGCAGGGGGCGGACTCGGCTTCGTGTTTCGCAGCGTCGAGGACGTGGTGAAGGCGCTCGCATGATGCGTGATAAGGCCACACCGCTCGAGCGGCGCAAGCGCGCGATCGCGACGTTCATGGTGCGCGTCGGCCAGGTCGGGCGCACGGCGCGACGCAAGCGCTGCGAGCACACGCTGCCGCTGATTCCGCTGGTGCTGATCCTCGACGCCGATGGAACGCTGCGCGGGGATGCGCGCGAGCTCGTCGAAAGGATTGCGGCATGACCGATCTCGCCGTCCCCGTGCGCACCTACGCGGAAAAGCTCGCGGATCCGCGCTGGCAGAAGGTGCGCCTCGAGGTCTTCGATCGCGACGATTGGCGTTGCCGCTGCTGCGGCAATCACGAATCGGAGCTCCACGCGCACCATTCGTTCTATCGCCAAGGCTGCGATCCGTGGGATTACCCGGTCGACTCGATCATCACGTATTGCCACGGCTGCCATGAGGCCGAGCATGGGCGCAGTTTCGCAGGCGACGCGGGCGTGCTGCAGCTCCTACGCAAAGCCGGCTTCGCTAGGGTCGAGGATCGCGTCTGCATCGCTTCGGCCTTCGTGCGCGAGGTCGGCGCGCTGTCGATCGACGACCTCGCCGAGATCGAGATTGTCGTCCGAGTGCTCGTCGGTCATCCGGACATTCGTCAGGCGATCCTGAAGGAATGCCTCGCCAGGGAGAATGCGGGTTGATCACCGCCGGCGAAATCTCCGAGCGGCTAGCACGCCAAGCTGAAAGCGTTGCGCAGAAGCTCCTACCGGGCGGCAAGCGCGAGGGCCGTGAGTACGTCTCCGGTTCCACCGGTGGAGACGCGGGGAAATCGCTCAAGGTGTGCCTTTCCGGCGACAAGGCCGGCATCTGGTCCGACTTCGCCACCGGCGAAGGCGGCGATCTTCTCGATCTTTGGGCCGCGACACGCAGCATCAGCGTCGCCGACGCGCTGCGCGAGTCGCGCGACTATCTCGGGATCGCACCGCCGGCGTTCGCCGGATCGAAGCCGCGGGAATACCGCAAGCCAGACCGGCCACCGGTCACGCGCCCGAAACTGCGGGTGCTCGAGTACCTGCGCGGGCGAGGCTTGACCGACGAGACGATTGCGGCGTTCCGAGTAGCGGCGTCGCCCGACGACGATGAGATCGTGTTTCCATTCCTGCGCGGCGGCGAGCTCGTGAATGTGAAGTACCTGAAGCTCGAGCGTCCGAACGGCAAAAAGGTCGTGCGCCAGGAGAAGGACGCCGAGCCGTGCCTCTTCGGCTGGCAGGCGATTCCCGACCGCGCGCGCAGCATCGTGCTCACCGAAGGCGAGATCGACGCCATGACGTGGCATCAGATGGGCTTTCCGGCCTTATCGGCATGGTCGGGCGCCGGCAATCTGCAATGGGTCGAAAACGAGTGGGACCGCCTCGCGCGCTTCGATCGCATCTACGTCGCGTTCGACGCCGACGAAGCTGGTGAAGCCGGCGCGAACGCCGTCGTGGCGCGCATCGGCCGCGCGCGCTGCCGCCTGGTCACCACACCGTACAAGGACGCCAACGAGTGCCTGCAGAACGGGCTCGATCGCGCCTGCTTTCGCGACATGATCGACGCCGCGCGCTCGCTGGATCCGAAGGAATTACGCTCGGCGTCGACCTATCGCGAGGCGGTGCTCGCCCGGTTCTTCCCGCCGGAAGGCGAGCAGCGCCGACTCGACACGCCGTTCGAAAAACTGACGGCCCGCGGCGTCGGCTTCCTGCCCGGCGAGCTCGTGCTCGTGAACGGAATCAACGGACATGGGAAAACTTCGTTCGTGTCGCAGGTCGCGCTCTCGTTGCTCTGGCAGGGCGCGAAGTGTTGCATCGCGTCAATGGAGGTCAAGCCGGACATGCTGCTGCAGCGGATGACGATCCAGGCGTGCGCACTGCCCGAACCGTCGCGGCCATTCATCGAGCACGTGCAGGACTACTGGGACGGTCGACTGTGGATGTTCGACGTCGTCGGCACCGCCAAAGCCGAGTACCTGCTCGACGTATTCCGCTACGCGCGCGCCTGCTACGGCGTCACGTGCTTCGTGGTCGATTCCTTCGCCAAGTGCGGGATCGACGACGACGATTACACCTCACAGAAGCGCTTCGTCGAAGCACTGTGCGACTTCAAGAACGAAACCGACTCGACCGTGTTCCTCGTGACGCACTCGCGCAAGCTGGAAAGCGAGACGCGCACCGTCGACAAGATGGACATCAAGGGCAGCGGCGCCTTTGCCGACCTTGCCGATACAGTCACCACGCTCTGGCGCAACAAGTCGAAGGAAGCGCGGCGCTCCGACGACGATGAGGATCCCACCAGCCCCGTCGAGGACAAGCCGGACGCCGTCTGGTACTGGCAGAAGAACCGCAATGGCGACTTCGAAAAACCGGTGGCGCTGTGGTTTCACGCGCCGACGCGCCAGTTCCTCGGCAATTCGGAAGCCAACCCGCGCGCGTTCGTCGGCTTCGTGCGCGACGCGTCACCCCAGCTCGGGATCGCAATATGAACGAGCGCGAGCGCAACCGGCGGGAGTTTCCGGAAGCGGCAGCGTTCGTTGATCGAATGCGAAGCGTGTTCGGTCCGTCGGTCCGGCTACGGTGGTGGGTGGAGAACGGGAAGAGCATCGGCGCCGTGCCGGAAGAAATGGTCAGGCATTTTCAACAACAGCAGCACGAGGGAACGGTAGGCGGCTCATGCCAGATCGCATCATCCGGGACGAGCTCCTGACCAGCGAACGATGGACGAAACTCGAGGACAACGCACACCGGGTAGCGTACGTGACGCTGCTACTCGTCGCGGATGCCTTCGGCAATTGCGAAGGCGGCCAGTATCGCCTCGAGCGACTTTGGCGTGACTACCGGATCGAAAGCGATGGCGTGGATGAAACCGTTGCCGCCCTCATGGGCCAGGACCTCGTCCGGCTCTACGAGTGCGACGGCAAACGCTACATCCACATCCCACGCTTCCGGCAGACCACTCGCTACAACAAGCGACTGCATCCACTGTCTCCATGGACCACTGAAGCGCAAAAACAATCACTTGCGAAAAATTCGCATGGTGAGCTACAGGTGGGCACCATGATTGCACATGTGCGCACGTGCCGAAGTGGTGTAGGTGTAGGTGTAGGTGTTGGTGAAGATGTTGGGGTAGGAGTAGGTGTTGGGGTTGGAGTAGGTGACACCCTCTTGCGCACGCCTGCAGCGCGCGCGGCAGGTGACCGGCGAGTTCGCAAGGCCAATGGCCACGATGCGGACCGCGACCCGGGATTTCTCGCCTTCTGGACCGCCTACCCGAGGAAAGACAGCAAAGCCGAAGCAGCAAAGATCTGGGCCAAACTCAAGCCGTCGAGCGAGCTCGTCGAGCGGATGATCTCCGCCGTGACACGAGCCGCGACCTCGCCGGCATGGCTTCGCGACGGAGGGCAGTACATCCCGTACGCGTCGAAATGGCTCAACGGCAGGCGGTGGGAGGATGTCGGCTCATCCAACGAACCCGTCCTGGACGATCTGGTGTGACTGCCGCAACCATCTCACTCCCCACCACGCGCTGCGCAAAGCTCCTGCGCAAGTGGGCGCGTGACGTCGCGATCGAGGTCCGCGATGCCATCCGCGAACGCAATGCCGGCTACGGCTCGCACGTGCTATGGGTCAACGGCGACGAGGTGCATTACGAGCCATCCGGTTCCGATGCGCCGGTCGGTTGGAAGCTGGTCGGCGTCTACGACGTCGCGGCGAGCATCAGCGACATTGCCGACGACATCGAACTCGTCGCTTCTCGGGAGCCGATGCATGCAAGCGCCTAGCGGCAACCTCGAGCAGCGCGCGTTTGACTTCCTTGCCGCGCGCGCCGGCGTCGATCTGCGCGAGGCGTGCAGCGTGCTGCCGCAGCGCTGCGAATCGGTCCGCCAGGCGTTCTACCGGCTGCGCGAACAAGGTCTCGCGGATTGCGTGAAGGCTGGCGGCGTGCGCCTGTTCTTTGTTGTGCGCAATGCGGCGCGACCGCTGGACGATCGAGGCGCATGGCGGAAAAAGTAAGCGCGACGCTATGGGCGAAGTGGGACGCGAAACTCTACAACTGGGCGCTGTGCTACAGCGGGCTGGATCGCCAGGCACCGATAAGTGAAGCGTACGATGCGCTTGAACTTGGCAAGCGGACCGGTGAAGTGCGCGACGACAAGGCGCGTGCCGCTGTGTGGGAGACGCCGGAGCCGCCGGGCATAACAGGTGACGCCATGGATGTGCAGGCCTTGGTCATTCGGCTGCCCGGGTCGCTCTATTCCGCCGTGCGAGCGTACTGGTGCCTCGCGCTTCCCGTAGATGAAAAGGCCAGAGCAATCAATGCTCACGTCTCAACGCTGTACCGGCGCGTCGACGAAGCGATCATTGAACTAGAGCGCATGGACGGCGCACTGCGCAGGGGCGAGCGGCCAAATCCGATCACCGGGAAACCAGGGTCGGCAGCCGTCGTTCGCAGGTCAACGTTCGTGCCTGACAATCCGGACGGTTGAAGAAAAAACAACTATCGCGCGAAGAATCCATGTAGATTTCGCTACGCTCGCGCCGAGCTTTCGCTCAACGCAGCGCATGAAGCCCACGATGTCAGTGGGCTTCGCCTTTTAGGGGAGTGCCGAAATAGCGTCCGGAGTCGGGGTAAGACTCACGACCAACGTCGATCAGGTCTTTCGCGACATGGACGCGTTCGTCTCAGATGTCGTATCCATCGCAGCGCCGCGCGCGATCAACAAGCTGCGCGACCAGGCCAAGACTGCTGGCTTTCGCAAGGTCAGTGAGCTCTATGGCATCGGTCCTCGCACCATGGATCAATACGCTCGCGTGACCTACGCCAGCGCAGTCGACCTTAAAGCGCAGATCAACGTCAAGGGCAAGGGCTTTCCGCTCGCAGCCTTCCAACCGCGCCAGACGGCTGACGGCGTCTCGGTCGTGATCAAGGGCGTGCGCCAGATCATCGCGCACACGTTCCTGGCCAAGATGCCGAATGGTCACGTGGGCGTGTTCGCGCGTGGCACGTACGGCAAGAGTTTCATCTTCGGTCGAGGCAAGCACAAGAAGCGTCCCGATGGCGGCTGGACGGAGCTGCCCATCAACGAGCTCTATTCGTTCGCGCCGCCTGACGCATTCGGCAATCCTGAAGTGGTAGATGCGATGCAGTCACGCGTAGACGAGCAGGCGCCCATCGTGCTGAAGCAAGAGATTCGGTTCGCCGCGCGATGAGCCAAGGTATTTGAATTGAAAGCGAACGGGTCCTTCTCGCGCATTGGCAGACAGCGGGCGGCAAGCACGCGAGATTTGAACAGGTCAGAAAAAGTAAAGTCGCTTAACGCTTAACCGTGGCCACCATGACCCGCTCCGAGTACGCGAAGCATCGCGACGTGAGCCGGGCCGCGGTCACGCAGTGGGCGGCAGCCGGTCGCATCGTGACCGACGCAAGCGGCAACGTCGTCGTCGACGAATCGGACAAGCGTCTGGCCGAGACCATGAATACGCGCGGCGGCAAGCGCCCACGTACCGACCTCGGCCAAGCGGCGCAGAGCGATCCCGTCGACACCCCGACGCAAGGCACGCTCGTCTTGCCGCCGGGCAGCTCGCTGACGCAGGCGCGCACCGCGCAGGCGCAGAGCAGGGCGCGGCTGGACGAGCTCGACTACCTCGAGCGTGTCGGGGCGCTGGTGGAACGCGCGCGCTACGACCAAGCCATACTCGATGCGCTGGCCCCGATCCTGTCGCGGCTCGATTCAATCGCCTCGCGCGCGGCGCCTAAGCTGCTGGGCCTGACCGACGTGCGGCGGATCATCGACGTCGTCGACGACGAGGTCATCGCGCTGCGGCAGGAAATCTTCGACACGCTGCGCGCCATGGCCGCGGCCGGCGGGGCGACGAAGCAGTGAGCGATGCGCACCCTCAGCGTGCGTTCGACGGCCCCGACGGGTACGTTGCCGGCCTCGAGGCCATTTCGCGCGCGTTTGAACCGCGCCGGCCGCTGCCGATATCGGCGTGGGCGGCGCGAAACCGCGTCCTTTCGGGAAAATCGGCGTCTGAACCTGGCCGCTGGCGCAATGAGCGCATCCCGTACCTACCGGCGATTATGGACGCGCTGGGTCCGCGCGACCCTGCGCGGATCGTTGTCTTCGTGGCGTCGAGCCAGGTCGGCAAGAGCGAGTGCGGGCTCAACTGGATTGGTTCCACGTGTCACCAGAAGCCGGAATCGTTCCTCGTGCTGTTCCCGACCGAGAAGGTCGCCCGCAAATGGGTGCGCACGCGGCTTGATTCGATGATCGCGACGACGCCGGCGCTGCGCGCGATCCTGCCGCCCGGCCGGCGCTCGTCCGCCGGCAACACGCTGCAGGAGAAGCACGGCCCGGGCTTCGTGCTCTATACCGGCTCGGCGAATATCCCCGACGATCTCGCGTCCGTGTCGGTCCCGCACGTGCTGCTCGACGAGGTCGACCGCATGCCGACCGTGCTCGATGGCGAAGGCGACCCGATCGAGCTCGCGATGCGGCGCCTGACCACATTCCCGCGCTCGAAGTGCTTCATGGCGTCGACACCGACGACCGAGGAAACCTCGCGCATCTGGCCGGCGTGGGAAGGCTCGTCGATGGCGCGCTACTATGTGCCGTGCACGCACTGCGCGCACGCGCAATATCTGCGCTGGGAACAACTGAAATGGCCGGAAGGGCGTCCCGAGCAGGCGATGTACGCGTGTGAGTCGTGCGGTGGCCTGATCGAAGAGCGCGCCAAGACGGAGATCCTCGCGGCGGGCGAATGGCGCCATGAGCATCCGGAGCGCGAGATCGAGGTCAAGGGCTTCCACGCGTCGGGGCTGATGACGCCGATCGGGCTCGGCGACTCGTGGGCGCAGCACGCGAAGGTGTGGGAGCGCGCGAAGGGCAGGCCGGAGAGCCTGCAGGTGTTCTTCAATACGCGCCTGGGCGAAGTCGTCAAGAGCGAGCGCCAGCAGCTCAGGTGGGAAGCCGTCTACGAGCGGCGCGAGCCGTATCGGCTGCGCACGATCCCGAAGGGCGTGCTGCTCCTCACCGGCGGCACAGACGTGCAGGCCGACCGGCTCGAGACGCAGATCCTCGGCCACGGCCGCGAAGAGCGGATCACCGCGGTCGATTACATCGTGCACCGTGGCGACACGACGCGCCCGGAAGTGTGGGCCGAGCTTGACGACTACCTCGCCGGCGAGATCGTCAACAGCTTCGGCGTGCCGATGCGTCTCTCGTGCACGCTGATCGACTCGAACTACATTACCGAGACGGTGCTCGGCTTCACACGTGAACGGAAGTCGCGCAACATCCTCGCGGCCCGCGGTTCGAACATCGCCGGGCGCCTGCCGATCGGCAAGCCGTCGTATCCCGACGTGAAATGGCGCGGCAAGCAGGACAAGTACGGCGTCGAGCGCTACGAGATCGGCGTGTCGATGCTCAAGCACTGGCTCTACATGCGGCTCGCGGCCGATGCAGGGACGTCGGATGCGCCGATGCCGATCGATAGCCGGCACATCCGCTTCAGCGACGAGCTGCCGCAGGAATACTACCGGCAACTCGTGGCCGAAATCTTCGACCCGAAGAAGGGATGGATCGCGCGCGCCAACTATCACCGCAACGAGGCGCTGGACACCTTCGTGCTCGCGCGCGCGGCGGCGTTACATCACTCGGTCGCCGTCCATCGCATGCGCGAGGCAGACTGGGCTCGCCTCGAGGCGCTGTATGAGCCGACGACGAAGCAGGAAAAGAGCGGCAAGCCGCCACAGCGCTTCCCCGGCTTCGTCCCGGTGCCAGCAAGGACGGACTGATGACCGCCGAAACGTGCGATCAGATGCGGGCGCGGCTCGCAACCTACGTCGCGGCGCGCGACAACATCGTGATGGGGAAGCAGGTCGCGTCATTCGGCCACGGCGAGAATCACCAGGCGTATGCGGCGCCCGATCTAAGGACGCTGAACGCCATGATCACTGGGCTCAAGGGCGAGATCGCATGCAAGTGCCCGGGCAACGGCCGGGCCAATCGCGTGATCCACATCACGCCGTCCGACGGCAGTAGACGCTGGTGAGCATGCATACCGCGCTTGCGAAGCCGCATTACACGCTTCGCGGGGGCGAGCTCGTGCCGAAGATGACGGGAGATTTCCCGGTCGAGCGGTCGAATCGGCTGTGGGATACGTCGAACAAGGGCGCTGGCTGGACGCGCGACGTTGCCGACTGGAATCCACGCCGCGGCTCGGCGGACGCGGACATCCTGCGCGATCTGCCGATGCTAACCGGGCGTTCCCGAGACATCGAGCGCAACAACGGCGTTGCGAACGGGATCGTCCGTACGCTCACCGACAACGTCGTCGGTACCGGTTTTCGGCTGGTGCCGCGGCCAAACTATCTCGCGCTCGGCAAGGACAAGGCGTGGGCGGACGACTGGTCCCTGAAGGTCTCGGCGCTGTGGTGGCAGTGGGCGGAAACGACGGCCTGCGACGCCGCCGACACGATGACCTTCGACCAGATAACGACGCAGATCCTCACCGGGCAGATTCTCAACGGCAGCGCGCTCGCGCTACCACTGTGGCTCCCCGATCGCAACGACGGATTCGCGACGAAATTGCAGACGGTCGAGGCCGATCGGCTGTCGAATCCGAACGGCGAGCCGGATTCGCAACGCCGCCGCGGCGGCATCGAATTCGACGAGTACGGCGCGCCGGTCGCGTATCACGTCCGCAAGGTCCACCCTGGCGACTTCCTGATCGCAGGCGTGCAGAACGTTACCGATATGTTCACGTGGGAGACGATCCCGCGGCGCACGCCGTTCGGCCGGGCACGCGTGCTGCACGTGTTCGATCCGCAGCGCTCGCAGCAGTCGCGCGGCAAGCCGCTGCTCTCGTCGGTGCTCTCCGAGTTCAAGAACGTCGATCGCTACACGATGGCCGAGCTGCAGGCGGCCGTGGTCAACGCGATGATCGCGCTGGTGATCCAGACGCCGATGGACCCGGAACAGGTCGCGCACCTGTTCGGCAACAACATGGACAAGTACCTCGCGTTTCGCGACGAGCATCACGTACGCCTGCAGGCCGGCAGCGCGATCTCGCTCAATCCCGGGGATACGGCGCAGTCGTTCCTGCCGCAGCGTCCGGCGTCAGGCTTCGGCGCCTTCCTCGAGAACATGCACCGCATCATCGGGTTGCCGGCGGGGCTGCCGTACGAGCTCGTGATGAAAGACTTCTCGAAGACCAACTACTCGAGTGCACGCGCGTCGATGCTCGAGGCCTGGCGCTCGTTCCTGCGCTGCCGCGACTGGCTCGGCACGCAATGGTGCGACCCGGTGTACGACCTCTGGCTCGAGGAGATGGTAAACGCCGGGAGGATCGAAGCCGCGGGCTTCTACGACAAGCGCGCCGCGTGGACGCGCTGCCGCTGGATCGGCCCTGGCCGCGGCTGGGTCGACCCGGTCAAGGAGGCGCAGGCGGCGCAGATACGGATGGCGTCGTTCATCACCACGCTCGAAGACGAATGCGCGGAGACAGTGGGCGGCGACTGGCGCGAGAAGCTCGATCAAGCCGCCGTCGAGCGCGAGTACAAGGTCGCGAAGGGCCTGCCGCCCGATCTCGTCGTGCAAATGTCGCGGCAGGTGCAGGAGCACCCCGTCGACGACACGAGCCCGGGCGCCGCCTCTGCGGACCCGCAGGGCACGCCGGACGAAACGGCGGCCGCCGCATGACGCTTGATCGACACTCCTCCTGTCGGTCAACTTTCGGGGCGCTTCGGCGCCCCGTCCTTTTCGGGCGGCGCGCGTGAGGCTCCTCGGCCTCGCGACCGCGCTGTACAACCGGCCGCTGCTCGTCACGCCTGACCGCGCCGCCGAGATCGAGCGCGCCTATCGCCTGCACGAAAACGCGGACGGCCGCGCGGCGCTGCTGGCGCCCGCCGTCGAACATCCCACACCGCGGCACGAGCTCGCCACACCAGGCGGCAGCCGCACCGATGCCGGCTATTACCGCACCGCCGACGGGGTTGCGATCATCTCCGTCGTCGGCACGCTGGTGCAGCGCGGCGATTCGATGGATGCGATGTCCGGCCTGCTCTCGTATGGGCGCATCGCCAGCATGCTGCAGGCCGCGCTCGACGATCCGCGCACCGACACGATCCTGCTCGAGATCGATTCTCCCGGCGGCGAGGCGAACGGCCTCATGGACCTCGCGGCGAAGGTGAAAGCGGCCGGCGCGAAAAAACCGGTGCACGCCATCGCCCTCGAGCAGGCGTTTTCCGCCGCCTACTGGCTCGCGACGTCGGCGTCGAAGATCTACACCCCGCAAACCGGCATGGTCGGCTCGATCGGCGTGGTGATGCTGCACGTCGACCAATCCGGGCGCGACGCGAAGCAGGGCATCGTCTATACGCCGATCTTCGCCGGCGCGCACAAGGTCGATTTCTCCTCGCACGCGCCGCTCTCGGATGACGCGAAGGCGATCGCGCAGGACGAGGTCGACCGGCTCTACGGGATGTTCGTGCAGGCGGTCGCAGATGGCCGCGGCGTGGATCCGCAAGTGGTGCGTGACACCGAGGCCGGGCTCCTGAATCCGCAGGCCGCGGAAGACGCAGGATTGATCGACGGCGTCGCCTCATTCGACGAAACGCTCGCCGCGCTCGCGGCTGAAGCGAAGCAGTCCAGGTATCGCGGAATGCGGGCGGCGGCTGCCGCCCTGCTGGTCGAAGACGGCCGCGACGTTTCTCACTTCTCGCCACTCAACGATGAAAGGATTGACATGGCAGAAACAAGCAAGGCGCCGACGTTCAGCGCCGACGAGGTCGAAAAGGCCCGCGCGGAAGCGCGCGCGGAAGCGGAAAGCAAGGCGAAGGCCGAACGCGACCAAGCGGCGTCCGGCGCGGCGAAAGCAGCGCAGGAACGCGTTGCGGGCATTCTGGGCCATGCCGAAGCGCAGGGCCGGCGGACACTGGCCGAGCACATCGCGTTCAAGACGACGACGTCGCTCGAAGACGCGGTGGCGCTGCTCGCCGCGTCGCCAAAGGATGCGCCCACGAAGCCAGCGAATCCGCTCGCCGACGCAATGGCCGTGGTGCCGAACCCGAAGGTCGGCATCGATGCCGACAAGGATGCGAAGGTCGCCGCGCCGATCGCGGCCAACGTCTATGCGTTCCGACGCGAGTGCGTCGCGAAGGCCCGCGCCGGACGCTAATCCATACAACGAAGGAGCATTTACATGCTGACGGAATCGATCCATGCCGGCGCCTTCCTGATCTCGGAAGAAGACGGCCATATCTCTCGCGACGCGGTCACCATCGTCTCGGGACAGAATCTTGTTGCTGGGGCCGTGCTCGGCAAGATCACGTCGGGCGGCAAGTACGCCGCATACGACAACAACGCGAGCGACGGCACGCAGACGGCGGCGGCAATCTTGTACGCCGCGTGCGACGCGACCGCCGGCGACACGCAAGCGACCGCGATCACGCGCATGGCCGAGGTCAACGGCAAGGAGCTCACCTGGTCGGACAACAGCCCGTCGTCGGACGTGACGGCCGGCATCGCCGATCTCGCGGTCGTTCACATCATCGTCCGCTAATCGCGGCCCCCAGACAGGACCATCATGGACAACGTGCTTGACGTATTCAGCAGCGATGCATTCAGCTTCGTTGCGCTGACCGACGCGATCAACAAGATCCCGTTCGCGCCGAATCGCGCGAGCGTTGTCGTCGACTGGAATGAGCAAGGCGTTCCGGTCACGACCGTCGAATTCGAACAGATCGAAAACGTGCTCACGCTCGTCAACCCGAGCCCTCGCGGCGCGCCCGGCGAAACGCGGGCGAAACCGAAACGCCAGGTCGAGGTGATTTCGATCCCGCACTACGAACTCAATGGCGGAGTTGCCGCTTCTGAGGTGCAGGGCGTGCGCGCCTTCGGCCAGGGCAGTGTCATGCAGACCGCGCAGCAGAAGGTCGCGGAAGTCCAGCTCGTGCAGGCGAACGATCTCGACGCAACGCTCGAGTATCAGCGTCTGGGCGCCATCAAGGGCATCGTGCTCAACGGCGACGGCTCGACGATGGTTAACCTGTTCACGAAGTTCAACGTGACGCCGCAGACCGAAGTCGACTTCAATCTCGATTCGACGGCAGACGACGGCGCGTTGCTGACGACCTGCACGCAGATCGTCCGCGGGGCCGCGCGAGCCTTGGGCGGCACGCCGTTCACCGGCATCTACGCTTTCTGTTCGGACTCGTTCTGGGATGCACTGCTCTCGAACACGGAACGCCGCAAGACGTACCAGGCGCAGAACGCGGCGCAACTGCGCGACGGCGATGCCTTCGGGACGTACAGCTTCGGCGGCATCACGTTCGAGAACTACCGCGGCGGCGTGGGTACGGAAGAGAGCACGGCTTTCATCGAGGCCGACAAGGCGTATTGCTTCCCCGTCGGTGTTCCCCGTCTGTTCCGCACGGTCTATGCCCCCGCGGACTACTGGGAGACGGTGAACAGCGACGGGTTGCCGCGTTACTCGCGACTCTTCCCCTGGGACAACATGAAGGGTGTCGGCATCGATACGCAAACCAACGCGATGTCGTACTGCACGCGCCCGCGCGCGCTGTTCAAGGGCAAGCTGACGTAACCGCTTGACCGGGAGCACGCATGTCGGAAATAAGCACGCACGCGTTCAAGCTGTTCGAGTCCATCGATCAACGGCTTCAACGCATCGAGGCGCTCATGGGGCAGCTCGTGGAAGAGAAGGAACTGCGCGAGGCGATGATGCAGGCCGTCGTCGACATCAAGCAGCACGCGCAGGCGATCAAGGACGCTTTGCCAAGGGCGTAAGTGCGCCGAGAGGCGCTTTTTTGCAATCACTGAAAGGAAAAAGCATGGCCGCAATCGATGATTTCAAAGCTGCCGTCGCAGCGGAAGATACCCTGATCGACCAGGCAGTCGCATTCATCAAGGGCACGCCGGATGTCATTGCGGCGGCGGTCGCGCTGCAGGCGTCCAACGACGATGCCGCGCTCGCGGCATTGCAGGCCGACGTGCAAGCGCACGCGGATGCGCTCACCAGTGCACTGCCGGCGCCCACCGTGACGCCGTCCACGCCAGCGGTCGAGCCAATTCCGACGGCGTAATGTCAACGCAGGCGCAAATCGACGCGCGCAGCGCAGTGTTTGAGGCTGTGCGCGTCGGTTTAAACGTCGCCGCCGGCCAGTGGAATGCGATGGCGGCGGCGCTGAATGCTGCGCTTCCTGCCTTGCGCACGGATGGCGGATCGGACCCGCAGCCCTTGGTCGACGCATTGAACGCCATCGTCACGGTGGCGACGGCAGCGATCACGCCGCTGCACGCCGACATCGATGCGGCGGCGGCGATGGCGGCGAGCGATCCGCCGGCTGCGCCGACCAATCTCGTCGCGACGCTCGCATGAGCAAGCCCGCCCCGAAAAAGGTTCCGGCCGCGCCCACGAACCTCACCGCTGGAGTATCGATGAGCATTTCGCTCGCGTGGTCGCTATCGTCAGGAGCGACGAAGTACACGGTCTATCGCTCGACCGACGGCTCGCGCGGAGCGGCGCTCGGTTCCCTCACCGCACCGCCGTACGTCGATACCACGGCCGTCGCGGGAACGAGCTATACCTACGGCGTCACGGCGAGCAATTCGGCGGGAGAAAGTGCGCTGTCGGTACAGGTGCAGGCGGAGATCCCGGTGCCGGCTCCTTCGCCGACGCCGAGCCCAGCACCTGCTCCGAGTCCCTCGCCGAGTCCAGCGTCCGCTCCGACGCCATCACCGAGTCCCGCGCCCGCTCCGACGCCATCACCGAGTCCCGCGCCCGCTCCGAGCCCGACACCGACACCAGCCGGTGCTTTCGCGTGGTCTAAACTCTCTCCCGCTGATCCTTCCGTTGCCTTTGGTCCGTACGGCTTCTACTTCACGCCGGCCTGCATGTTGCCCGGATCGAAGATTCACCACGTCTGGGGCGGGACGTGGGAGTACGACGTCTCCGGTGTAGCAACTGCAACGCTGGTCAAGCCGACGCCACCGGGTAATCCCGAGAATCACGGCTGTGCCTATGTACCGGCGGAAAACGCCGTCTATTCCGGCGATGGCGGCCCGGATGGTTCGGTCAACATCGTTCCATCGCGGCGCTTTGACGTCGCAACGTCGACCTACGCCGATCTCCCGGCGGCGACGACGGCCGACGCCTGCCTGCTGTATGACCCGGCGCAAAACCGGCTGCTCTCGCTCGGCGGCTGGACGACCGGACAACCGCTGAAAGTGCGCCCGCTCGCAGGCACATGGCAGACGCTGCCGACGACCGTTCCCCCGATCACGACGGAAGCCGCGCGCATGACGTTCCTGCGGGCGAGCATCAGTTCGCAGGGTCGCGTCGGCGTTCTGGCCGACAACGAAGAGCTGTATGAGTGGGACGGCGTTTCGACAGCCTTCACGCTGATGCCGACGACCGGCGCCAAGCCGCTGGCCTACTCGCTGTGTGTGCTGGACGAGATCAATGATCGCTACGTCGCGTGGTGCGGCGCCAACGTCGTCGCGGGTGACAACAGCAATCCGCTCGGAGTTACGTGCATCCTGCCGCGTTCTACGTGGGCTTGGGAAAGCCTCGCGATTCTCGGTCCGCCGAAGCGCAACATGGCGAGCCAGGTCATGCTCGCCGACTCTGGCAACGTGTACTTGCTGTCGGACGGCGGCTACATCGAAATCTGGAAGTTGAGCGGAACCGCGTCAACGACCGTAACGCCTGCGCCCGCCCCTACACCGACAACGACGCCGACAACGCCGACACCGACGCCAACCACCACTCCCGCGCCGACCACAAGTGCGACAACGACGGGCAACTGGACCTCGCGTCCATTGCCGCAACTGAATGTCGATGGTTCACCGAACGGACCGTTCACGGCAGGCTACGAGACGAAGCACGTCTGCGGCGTCAAGGTCACCGCAGCACAGGCCGCGAAGCTCGGATTGAAGCTCGCTGAGGACGGCATCGTGTTCATGGGCGGCGACTACGTCGGCGCGCCGCAGAACCAGTCGTACCGGCAGGAGGTGTGGTCGCACGGACTTACGTCGGGCGTGTGGAATCTGGAATGCGCCTACGATTCTCCCGCGCCCAGACCGATCAACCCGGACGCGATCGGCGTCCACAACGACATCGACCTGCGCGGCCGGATCGCGATGGTTCCCGGCATGATCATGTCGCAGCCGAACGGCGCGGATGCGTGGGGATGGACGGGCGGCACGAACTGGACGCAGCTCACCAACGGCTTCCCCGGAACAGGGATGTTTCGCGGCGGGTGCTTCGACGCTGCCACCGGGCGCTGGATTTCCTTCCGACCCTCGGCAACACTGGGTCATACCTGCCGTGAATTCGATCCCGCGACATGGGCGATGACGGCGGAAACGCCGTGGCCGCAGTTCGCGGGATTGAGTCTTTCCTACGAGCAGGGGCAGCCGTGCATCGTCGGCCGCTACGCGTATTTCCTCGCGAGCCATACCGCCGACGGTCTGACCTACGACGTGTGGGCGCTGCGCTGGCATCTCGATAACCGGACGATCGAGCAGATTACTGCCCCTCCGGTTGCGAGCGTGACGCCGGAAAGCACGCTGCTCGCGGCCTGCGGAACCAAGGTGGTGTTTCCGTACATCACCGGGCCGGAAGGTGTCGTGAACGGCGTTTATGTGCTCGATACGACGACGCTGGTCTGGAGCCTTGACACGAGTCCAGCACCATCGGACCTCGCGATGAACTGCCATATCGCGCTGGGTGACGGAACGAGCTTCATGTGCGGCCGCGCATTCCAGACGCCGCACCAGACCTCCGAGTTCATCTACAGGCCGGCCTGATGATTGCACAGACCGCGTTCCATACCTATCGGGTAATGAATCAGTTGCAGCAGAACTTGACCGGCCTGCAACGCGACATCCGCTCCAACGCCGTGGCGTGGAAGGCGATGGCAACGGCGCAAAGTCCCGATGTCGCGACCCTGGCGCAATTCGCCAAGGACGCGGCGGCCTCGTATGAGACGCGGCTGGGCTGGGTGCTGACGTACAAGAACACGAGCCCGAACTGGCCGGCGGTGACGGCGATGTTCACCGCGCTCGGCGGAAACATCGCGGATGCGACGACGCTGTTCACGCAGATGAAGGCGGTTGCCGATCAGTTGGGCGCCGCGACCCTCACGACCTACGCGCAGATCAGTGCGGCGTGCGATCAGATCCTCGCGGCGGTGCAGGCGCCGGATTCGCTGTGGCCGGAATAGTCACGCAGGAACACGACCTGCCGAATCACCGTGTCGTCTCCATGTGGAGCGAGGCGGGCATCCAGTTTCGTTCGAACCTCCTGCTGGAACCGGGTGCCTCCATTCAACTGCACGCGCACAGCTACGATCACGTCGCGATGCTGTTGCGGGGCGTGTTCGATGCGGTCGAGGTGACGCCGGATGGCGAACGTAAACAGTCGCGCTTGACGGCGCCGCAACGGATTACCATTCCTGCCGGACATCAGCATGGATTCACGCTGCTGGAAGGCGATCTCGGCGAAGTGCTCTGTATGTGGGGTGCGTGATGGCGTTGCCGCAAGGGCTCAATCTGCGCGCCAATCCAGGCTTCGTTACCGACGTCGGGGACGAGTTCTGGGTCGACGCAGGTGGCGCGTCCTATCCAACGACGTCGACGCAGGGCAACACTGTGGGCTGGGAGGTCGCTGCCGGCACGCTCGGGGCGCGCGATCGCAACAGTGGAAACGATCGTCGTCTTGCCGGCATCGATTTCACGACCGCGGCCAAGCAAGACCTGCGCGTTGACCTCCCTTCGGTCGGGAGTTACGACATCCGGCAAGCGGCGGGAGACGCAACCTATTCGCAGTTGGCGAACGTGGAACTTTTCGACGGGTCGGTCAGCTTGGGCGTGCTGTCATCCGGGTCTACCGGCGCCGCTAATTCGTTCAAGGATGCGACGAATGTCGTTCGCACCGCTGCCGCATGGGCCGCGAACAACGCTCCGGTTACGAAGACGTTCACGACCACGATCTGCCGGTTCCGCCTCGGCGACGGCGCCAACCTGAACGTGCTGGCGCATGCGCACATCGCGGCATCGGCCGCGTCCGGCCCGTTTCCCCTGCCAGACCGCGGTCTGTTCAAGGATTCGCTGTCTACCCACCTTCGCATGTGAAAAGGAGATTCGATGCGCTACGTGATCAAGAAACAAGGCGAGGGCTATTTCACCGAGATGGGCATCATCGAAACCAAGGCGGTGTACCTCAACGGCAACCTGATGGGACACGAGAACGTGTTCCGCCCGCTGTTCGAAGCGTTCAAGCCGCAACAGGGGTCGCACTTCGACACCGAGCTGGACGCGAACGAACAGATGGCCGACGCACGCTTCGGCGGCCCGGCGTCATTCGCCGATTGCGTTGTCGAGGCCACCGAAACGTGAGCGCCTGATGGGCGCACGCTCCAGCCGCCGCGTGCGGCTTTTTTATCGCCGCATTTCCCAATCGAAGGAGTAATCGAAAATGTTCATCGGCCCGGTCTACATCCTCACCAACAACGGCGTGTCGATCTCGACCGCGATCTCGGCGCTGCAATGGAAGCCCGGCACCAATGGGCCGATCGAGGTGCTGCGCGCGGCGCTGACACAGGCGACATCGACGACCTCGACGCAAGTCGCGGCGGGACTGATCCGCAAAAGCGCGGCGGCGACGGTGACGCTCGGCGTCGCCGGCACGCACCTGCTGAAGCAGAACCCGGTCAATCCGGCGTCGGATGCCTCGCTCGGCACGTCGGCAACGGGAATTACCGCTTCGGCCGAGGGCACCAACGGCGAGCTGTCGATCCAGCGCGGATTCAACATCCTCAACGGTTTCGAATGGCTGCCGACGCCCGAAGAGCGCGTGCTCGCCCCGCAGGGAGGCTTCCTGGCGCTCACGTTTCTCTCCGCGCCGCCGTCGGCGACCTGGCACGCGACGATCGTGGCGCGCGAGCTGCGCGGAGGCTGAAACGCGTGGCGGTCGGCAAGCGCTTTCGTCACCTCGACGAAATCTACAAGCGGCGTCTGCTCGCAGACGAGACGCCGCGCCGCGGCGATATCGCGCGCGTGGTGCGCGACCATCATCGCAGCGAGACCGGCATGCTGGTGCGCGTGGTGAACGATCCGCACGAATGCGAGGTGCACTGCCACGAGTGCGGGCAGCGGGTCTACGGCTTCTTCGTCGAGGTCGAGCCGACCGAGCCGATCCTGATCCCCGGCACCGGTCTCGTCTGTGCCGGCCCGTACTTCTATCCGCTCGAGTGGCTACGTAGGGCGAACCCGCACTGATGGGCGTCTATCGTTCCGATCCGCCGGTCAGGCTGTCGCCGCCGCCGCTTGCGCCCTTCGCGCCGGCCGCAGCGGCCTATCTGCAGCAGCAAGGTCCGCGCGCCCTGCAACAGACGCAGTGCTACTTTCGCGACTACCCGGCGCGCGACACGTGGGCGCGTCAGGAATTATTGCCGGGACAAGCACCATTTGCGCCCGCCGCAGCCGCGTTCCCGCCGGCCTTTGGGAGCCGGTCGCTGACGCAGAAGGCGGGGCTCTACTGGCGCGATCCGACCGACCTGTACCTGGCGGCCGCGAAGATCCTTCCGCCGGCGCCGTCCTTTTCCTTCCCCGGCATTGCGCTGCAGCCGGTCGCTCCGCACCTGCGCGAGCCGTCGCGTGCGCCGCAAATCGAGCCGCTGCTGCCGAAGGTTGCGCCGTATCCAACCACGCGTACGACGCAACCCCTCAGCGCAGTGGGGCCAGACCTCGCGAATCCGCTCAACCTCAATTTGCAGTTGCTCTACAACCCGGCGGCATTCCAGGGTGATCTTGTCACCGGCACGCCGTTCACGGCGGACACCGGCAGCAATGTCACCGTCAGCAGTAACGGCGCGAGCGTCGGCCATCAGTTCTTGGACGGGCAGTTCGCGTACTGGCCCAGCTCGATCATTACGGACATCGGAACCGGCGACTATACGGTGACCATGCTTGTTAGGCCAGACAGTTTCTCGGGAAACATTCATAACGAGACGGCGTTTTCGACGGTGGATGCCAGCGATGCCAGCGGCATCCAGTTCAACCTCAACGACGACACGTTCGGGGGCGCCAATCAGTTCGGCGTTCAGGAAGCGACAGTAGGCACGCTGCACAACTCGCCGTCGCATGTGACATTGGCGACAGGAACGTTTTACGTCCTGGCCGCACGGCGGCGCAGTGGCGCCGGACTCATCGACGTAGCTGTGAACGGTTCCTACACAGCCGACGGCGATCCGGGCAGAGCTTTCGAGGGCGGCTCGATCGTACTTGGTACGAATCGCGGGCCCGGTGGCTTGTACGGAAAATGCACGATCGCTTTTCTGCACATCGTTGCGACCGCGGTAAGCGACGCGCAGCTTGCGAGCCTCGCCACCAATCCATGGCAGGTGTTTCCGGCCGCCGACCCGTACGATTTCCTCGGCGTGGCGCTGCCGCCGACCGCCAGCTACGCCCGCGACGCGCGCGAGCCCAGCCGGGTCGCGCAACAGCGCGCCTTGGTCCCCGCCGCATCGATCTTCGCGCCCGCGGATCCAGTCTACAACTTCGCCGGCCCGACGTTGCAGAGCGTAGCCGCGCACGTGCGCGAGCCGCAGCGCGCGCGATGCGACGCGGCGAAGGTCCTGCCGCCGGTTCCGGATTACGTTCTGCCGGCGACGCTGCCGGCGGCGTGGCTGCGCGAGCAGGGCCGCGCGCGCCTGACGGCGGCGCTGCTCACGGCCTCGAGCGACGACCCGTTGCCGGCCGCGAACATCCAGCGTTACGACGCGCGGCGCGAGTGGCCGGCGCTGCGTGCGACGGTGAATTTCACCGCGGCCGCCGACAGCCTGCCGCCATCGACGATCGCGCGCTACGACGTGCGCGAAGTTCGTGCGCTGCCGATCGCGTACGACTTCACGCCTTCGGCCGACACGCTGCCGCCGCTGAGCATCGCTCGCTACGACGTGCGCGAGACGCGCGTGCAAAGCTTGGGCACGACGGTGTTTCCCGAAGCGCAATTCACCTACGCGCCGCCCAACCAGTCCGCCGCCTGGCTGCGCCCGCTCGAGGCGCGCCGCGAATGGACGCCGCTTGCCGCGTGGTTCGCCGTTTTTGCGCCGGCCGATGCGTTCTATCCATTCGCCGGCGTTGCGCTGCAAAGCGTGGGCGCCTTCGCGCGCGGGCAGCCGCAGTATTGGGAGATGCGACCGTTGCAGCCATGGGCGGGATTGTTCGCACCGCCCGATCCGGCATACGTGTTCGCGCTGCCGTTGCCCGCCATTGCAGCGCGTCCCGCGCGCGCGCCGCGCGCATTACGCGTGAACCTCGTAGCGCCGCCGGAGGGCCCCATTCCGGGCGCCACGCAGCCGTTGACCGCGCACCTGCGCGCCGCCGCGCGGGCAGTCTCGCCGACTGCGGCACATACGCCAAGCGGCGATACGGCGTTGCCCCCATCCGCGCTGCCGCGCGCGCACGGGCGAGAGGGGACGTCACCGCGACTCGCGTCTCCCAGCGCGGTCTATGACGCGGCCTTCGTGTTCGCGCCCGTCGTAGCGACGCCGGCAGCGCATCTGCGCGAGCGCGCGCTGCAGGCGCCGGCGCCGACTCGGTCTGCGCCGAGCGAGGCGATTTTCATACCAGCGGCCTCGATCGCCACAGCCTACCTGCGCGACGCACGGCCGGCGCGCCAGGCGCCCACGCAAGTCGCGCCGACGCCCCCGTTCGTGTTCGCGATGGCGCTATCGGCAACGCAGGCGGGCTACCTGCGCGAGCAGGAATCGATCGCCTATGCGTATGCACGTCGCCGCTACGCCACCTTCCTGCGCCGCATCATCGATCCGGCGAGCGTCTGCCTTGCGCTCGCGCTGCCTGACGCCGCTTTGGCAACGGCGCTGCCGGCAGTTGACCTAAGCGCAGCGGTTCCGGCTATCGACGCGCAGGCGGCGCCTCCGAGCGTCGCGCTGGAAGCGGCGACGCCGAGCGTCACGCTCGAGGTAATCGTGCTCGAGGACTGCTGACATGGCGGACGCGACAAGCATCGTGCTGGGTACGGCACCTCGGCTTCGCGCGACGTTTCGCAACGCCGACGGCGATCTCTTCGATCCGAGCGTGGTGCGCTTCAAGGTCAAGGGCCCCGACGCCACTATCGAGACGTTCGTCTATGGCGTCGATCTTGACGTGGTGCGGTTAAGCGTCGGCGCCTACGAGCGCAAATACCTGCCAGCGACGGCGGGCGAGTACTGCTGGCGCGCCGAGTGCGAGGGCGACGACTGGGGCGCGAGCGAGGGCGAGATTGACGTTGACGGCGGATGCTTCGCATGAGCATCGACGACAACGAGGCCGCGGTGTGGCAGACGTTGCAGGACGAAGGCTGGTCGGTGCCGGCGGTGTCGAAAGGGCGCAGCGCCTTCGTGATGTTCGTCATGCCGGGCGGGGTCACACCGAACGGCGCGCGCTCGACCGATTACGAGATGACCTACTGGACCGCCGACCTGCCGACGCTGAAGGAGGGCGACCCGATCACCGTCGCCGGCGTGAAATACAAGGTTCGCGACACGCCCGACGTCACCGCCATGCCGGGCTACAGCCGCACCGGCAACTTCAAGCACGCACTGCTCACGGCGCTCAAGTAGATGACCGGTTACGAGACCGTCCTGGCCTCGATTCTGGGCCGGTTGACGGCTGCGCCGAAAACGTGGGCGGACGACATCCGTCGCGCGCACCTGACGGCGCCTCCGAAGAGCGCGGGACGCGTCGTGCATCTGATCGACGGCGAGGACGCGCCCGACAAGGGCGCGCGGCGCGACTGCACGCAACGCGACGGCGCCTTCAGCCTGGCGCTGTTCGTGCGCAGCGACCTTGGCGTCAGCGCCGCTGACCCGATGAAGATCGAGGTCATGCGCCGTCTCGCGCCGGACTCGGCGCCTTATCCGGACGGCGTCGCCGTGAAGCCGGGACGCGTCGTCCCGAGCGCGAACCTCGCGGACAACGATGCCATTCGCATCGACATGGACTTCACCTTTTGCTATCCGGCCACGGACTGGACGCTATGACGAAAACGTATCGGCTTCTCAAGGAACACCGGGTCGGCAGCATCGTGCACCCCCCCGGCAGCACAGTTGCGCTCAGCGATCGCGATGCCGACTGGCTCGCGGCGCAGGGCGTAATTGCCAGGCAGGTAATCGTGGCGGGTTCAGTGCCACAGGTAAGGCCCGTGCGCCGCCGTTGCGCGGGCTGCGGATGGTAAGTCCCCCTTTTTTCACGTAGGAGCACACCATGTTTTTCCAAGGACGCGGTAACGTCACGCTGTACCCGCTCGATGCGAATCTCCTCATCGACGGCCCGCCCATCCAGTTCTGCACCGACACCTTCGTCGTCACACCGAATGTCACGACCTTTTCGCACATCAACATGTGCGGCGCGGTCGACGTCGAGGACGCGCGCGGCATCAAGAGCCAGGCGGTCGACGTGCAGATGACCACCGCCAGCGTCGAGGACAAGAAGTTCGCCGTCGGCGTGTTCGGCACGGTCAATGCCGCGGGCTCGCCGGGAACGGTCACCGGTGAAGTGCTGCCGACCGGCATGGTTGACGGCGACGTCTGGTTCGCCGGCGGCAAGACGCGCCATCGCGCCCTGACAGCGGTGGTCATCACTGACAGCGCTTCGCCGCCGGCAACGCCAGCGTTGACCACGAACTACACGGTCGATGCGGCGAGCGGCAAGATCACCTTCGTCGACGTCGCGACCTTCGTGCAGCCGTTCGTGCTCGCCTACGGCCACACGGACCCGGCGTCGGTGTCGATGATGACGGCGGGGCAGAAGGAGTATTTCTTCAACTACGAGTTCCTGAACCGGCAGGCGTCGAATGCGCCGGGCAGCCTCGAGCTATATCGCACGCGCTTCGACCCGGCGGCGAATCTGGATTTCCAGTCGCCCGAGCTGCAGGAGATGGACCTCAAGGGCTCGTGCCTGGCGGACACGTCGCGCTCGAACACGGACACGGTGCTGGGCCAGTTCGGGCGCCGGATCCTGTAGTTGATTCCGTTCGTTTGCGATCACCCGGATCGGATCGGGGCGCGCATTTTTCGCGTGCTCCGCTCCGATTGTTCCTGCTGCACGTTCTGGCGCGGATTCGCGCTGGGCGTCACCGTGGCCGGCATCGCAATGGCCGCGGGACGCCTGTTGTAACGGAGGATGTATGGATGGTGAAACCGAGCTGAGCGACGAATTCGCCGACCTGGCGCAGCCCGACGACGTCGAGGTTGGCGTCGGCAAGCACGTCTTCAAGGTTCGCCATTTCGGCGTGCGCGACCTGCCGCTCGCCGCCGCCGCGGTGAAGATTGCCTACGCGGCGATCCTCGATGATGCGCAAGCCGAGGCTGCGCTGGCGGCCAACGTCGAGCAGATTGTGCCGATCATCGCCAGTGCAATCGGATTGCCGGCTGCCACGGTTGCGAAGTTCCGGGGCGACGTGAAGTTGCAATTATTCGGCGCGGTGCTGCGGGTGAATCAGGGTTTTTTCGTCCAATGCTTCGCGATGAAGTTCGGGGAAGGAGCGAAGCGGGCGGTCGAGATGGGGAGCGGCGGCGGAGCTGGGCCGGCGCCATCCAATGCCTGAAGGACCGCGGGCACCCCGAGTGCGAGCGCTACACCCCGGCGCGGTTTTTCCGGTTCCTGCACGAGATCGACGCGAATGAGATCGATCGCCAGGAACAGCGCGCGTTCGAAACGCGCATGGCGCACGCGAGCGATGATTCCTGGAAGACTTGGCGCAAGCGCCTCAACGCGCTGCGCAACCGGCTGGGGCCGCGCCGGCCCATGGTGCGCGCGCATGGCGACGGGCTAGAAGATGGCCGCTGACCGCACGTCTTCGTTCGTCCTGACCTTCGACGGCGAGGCGGGAACACTCAATTCCGTCCTTGCGGCCTTCAAGGCGCAGATGAAGAGCGACGTCGCCGAGCTCGAGTCGATCACCGGCAAGGTCAAGTTGTTCGAGGGCCTGCAGCAGCAGCTCACGACCGCGAACACGGCGTTCGATGCGTCGAAGGCGAAGGTCGACGAGATCGCCGCGTCGATCAACATCAACCTGGGCGGCGCGACCAAGGAGCTGCAGACGCAGCTCGCCGCGGCGACCAAGGAGATGAACAACGCCGGCCGTGAGGCGGCGAACACGCAGAGCAGGGTCGACAAGCTCGCCGCGCAACTGAAGGCCGCGGGCGTGAACACTTCGCAGCTCGCATCCGAGGAAGTCCGCCTTGCTGCGGCGCTGCAGGCGGCGAATGCTGCGGCGACCAATCAGGCCGCACAGCAGACGCTCGGTCTGAAGACGCTGAAGGATATCCAGCCGGCGATCAACCAGCTCAACGCCGCCTACAACACGCTCTCCGTCTCGGGCACGCTGTCGACCAAGGAACTCGCGCTCGCGCAACAGCAATTGCAAAGCAAGGTGACCGACTTGCGCAACTCGGTCACCGGCGTGGCGACGGCGGCGCGCGCGGGCACGCCGGACTTCGTCAACTTCTTCCAGCGCTCGCTGCTTCCAGCGCTCGGCATCACCGCGACGCTGGCCGGAGTTACGGCCGGCATCAAGGAGGCGATCGCGGCGGCGAACTCGTTCACGCAGGGCGTCGCGGAAATCGGCACGGTCACCAACCTCTCAAAGGCGCAGCTCGACAGCCTCGGGCAGGGCGCCCGCGATCTCGCGCTGGAGCTCGGCATCGACGTCAACGGCGCCGTCAAGGGACTGTTCGACCTCATCCGCGCCGGCGTGCCGCCGGACAATGCGCTCACGGTGCTGAAGGTCGCGGCCGAGGCAGCGAAGGCGGCGCTGACCGACACTGCCACCGGCGTCAAGGCAGCGAACCTGCTGATTGACTCGTTCGGCGCGAGCCTCGACGACCTGCCGCTGCTGTTCGACAAGATCATCAGGGGCGCGCACGACGGCGGCGCAACGCTCTCGGAATTCGCGGCGTCCGGCGGGCAGCTGCTCAACGTGGCGCGGGCGGCGGGGATTTCCTTCGACGACCTGCTGGCGACGCTGACGGTGCTGGTGAGCAAGAGCGGCAACGCCGAGAAGTCGATCGGCGATCTCACGAAGATCATCGCCAAGCTCGACACGACGACCGTGCGCGACAAGCTGCGCGAGCTCGGCATCGAGGGCGACAGCCTGGCGAGCATCTTTCAGCAGATCGGCGCGCGCGGGCTTTCGCTGCAGGACGTGCTCGGCTTGGGGCTCACCGGCGCCGGCATCAAGAGCGCGGCCAGCCTTGCCACGCTGGTCAACAACAGCAAGTTGCTGCCCGCCGAACTCGACAAGATCGCCGCGGCCGGCGGCGATGTGAGCAAGTCGCTCGCGACGCTTGCCGACACGCCGAAGGAGAAGATCGACAAGCTGGAGGCGTCGATCCATGACCTCGGGATTTCGCTCGGCGGCGTCGCGACGATCGCCACGCCGGTGATTCAAGGGCTGACCGCGTTCGTGAACGCCATCGCCAAGCCGAACGCGAGCCTCGATCTGCTGGCGCAGAAGGAGCAGGCGGCGGCCGCGGCGAGCAAGAGCGCCGATGCCGAGACGAAGGTTTGGGTCGCCACCCTCACCGGCATGCAGCTCGTCACGCAGTCGGCGGCGAAGGCGATGGACGCAGCCGACGCGAGCGCGGCCGCGCTGGGCGCGGGAATCGCAAACGCCGCCGACCGGGCGAACAAGGCAAGCGCCGATCTGACCGACTTCAGCGCCCGCCTGGCCGCTGACATCACCGCCATCCAGCAGGCAAGCGCGCGCGACATCGGCGATGTGACGACGCGCGCCGATGCCGCGATCGCGCTCCTCGATAGGAGCGTGCAGGCGACCGCCGCAACTGCCGTGGCGACGCTCGCCATTCAGACGAAGGCGAATACCGACAAGCTCGCCGTCATCGAGAAGGGCGAGAAGGACATCACCGCGGCGATCGACAAGGAGGTCGCGGCGCGCACCGCGCTCGCGCGCAAGGAAGGGCTCGACGAAGGCAAGATCGCCGCCGACGCGGCTGCCGCGCGCATCACCGCGCTCGGCCCGGTGCTGGCGCAATACCAGGCGTTCTATGCGAGCCTGATCGCGCAGGAACAGGATTACGCGAGCAAGCTCAACGCGAGCGACCAGGCGCGCATCGAGTTCAACCGTGGCGTCGAAAAGACGCTGTTCGACATCCGCCTGACCGGGCTGTCGGTCTTCGATCAGTACGTCGCCAAGGCGGAAGAGGCCGACCGGCTGATTTCTCTGGCGCGGCAGGCCGGGGTGAACGGCGACATCGAGGGCGCGAAGAAATTCACCGACGAGGCGATCGCGCTGGCCGGCACGCTGCGCAAGACGACCGACGAGAACGGCGTCGTCATCGTCACCCAGACGCAGGCGCAACAGCAGGCGATCGACATCATCACCAAGGCGCAGGACGGGCTCAATGCCGCGTTCGATCGCCAGAAGGCAGCGGCGCTCGACGGCGCCGAAGCGACGCAGAAGAGCATCGCCGTCGTTGCGACGAAACTGTCCGACCTGCAGGGGCAGTACGACGCGCTGAAAAAGACCGTCGCCGACGGGCTCGCAGTGCGCGTCGACCTCGACGAGGCGAGCGTCAGCAACGCCCTGTCGGTGCTCGACGACCTGACGCGCCCGCGCGAAGTGATCGTCACCGTGAAGACGCAGGGCGGCGTCGACGTTACGACGCCAGGCGGCGTGACGACGTTCCCGGCGAACGATAGCGCCGGCAACACCGGCGACAACACGAGCCAGGGCTTCAATCGCGGCGGCCCGGTCAATTTCTTCGCGCGTAGCGGCTACGCGCAGCGGTTCATCCCGGCAGTTAATCCAATCACGCCCTACGCAATGGGCGGCTCAGTCTTCCGCGGTCCGAAGGTTCCCGGCACCGGCAACACCGATACCTATCCGACGCGGCTCAAGGCGGGCAGCTTCGTCCTCCGCAAGGCGGCGTCGTTGCACTACGGCGACGCTTTCATGAACAGCATCGCGCGCGGGTATGCGACGGGCGGCTTCGTCAGCAAGGTCGGGCCGACAGGCCTTGTGTTCGTTCCGTCGAGCACGGGCACTCCCAGCGGCGCAGCGGCGACGACGCCAGCGCTCTCGGGGAGCGTCTACGATCAGTTCTACGCCGACGCGCAGAAGGACATTGCCAAGCACGGCGACGGCTATTCGAGCCTGACGTTCAGCGACACCGTCGGCGCGCCGACGCTTCCTACCGATCCGAAGGCCAAGGAAAAGGCCGTTTTCGATTACATCTTCAAGGTCCGCGAGCAAATTCGCGTCGATCGTCCCGGGACGTGGGACATGATGGTATCGGCGTTGAACAGCGACATCGTTCGCTATCAGCGCACGAAATCCGACGCGGACCTCGACGTCGTCCTGACCCGCGCGCGGAACATCGGGCTGAATCTCGGCTTCTCGCGCAACGAGCACGACGGCTTCGATGTCGATGGCCGGAAATACCATCCGGTCGCGCCGGCGAGTCCGCCCCCCGGATTGGCCGACGCGGGACGCTTCTTCGATTACGAGTTCTACGCGAAGGGCGGGGCGCTGAGGCCCAAGCGCGAGCCGGCAAGGACCTACCCCAGCCTGCCCGCCGTTCCGGCCCCGCCACGGCATTTCTACGCAGCCGGAGGGCCATCCTCGGACACGATCCCCGCCATGCTGACGCCGGGCGAGTGGGTCGTTCCGAAAACGACGGTAGATCGATTCGGCGTGGGCTTCTTCGCGCGGCTCAATGCGATGGCGCTGCCGAAGCTCGACCTCGCGGCCATGATGGCGCCACCGATGCGCCACTTCGCCGAGGGCGGCCTGGTCGGCGATGCGCCGCGCGCGAGCTACGCGAATGCGCCCGCCGCCGCCCCGAGCTCGCTCACCGTGAATCTCAACGCCAGCGCGCAGGACCTGTTTTCGAAGGCCAACGTGCAGCGCTTCCTCGTGCCCGTGCTCGAGGACCTGCAGCGGAAATCCGCGCGCCGATGAGCGCTCCGCAGCGTTTCCTCGCGAATGACCGCAATCTCATTCGCACGGCAACGCTGACGCCGTCGGCCGTGCAGGCGGTCGCGAATGCCGTCATCGAGACGCCGCTCGCCCGCGCCGGCTCGGCGCAGCTCAAGCTCACCGGCTCCTATTCCGGGATCGAGGACGCGACCTACGATTTCCAGATCGAGGATCTGGCTTCGGGCACGAAGCTGATCTCGCAGCCGGTCTATACCGGCGTTGGATCGGAAACGCTCGCCAACGTCGCATCGACGACGGCCGCGCAGGATTTCACGCTGGAGTGCCACAGCGCCGGGCAACCCGCCGTCGCGGCCGCGGTGGAGATCGAGGGCGTGAGCATAGTCGCCCGGGCAGGCGGCGTCGCCGGCAATGGCATCCATGTCAACGTCGACGTGTCCGGGCTCGTCTTCACCGCCTCGAACTTTTCGCTGATCGAGGCCGTGACCAAGGGTGCGGGCGCTGACGCGTCGCCGCTGATCGGCCCGCAGTACGATTGGGATACGGCGGCGATGGGCGCCGATGGTCTGATCCCGTCGACCGCGCACCGCTTCGCCTTCGAAGGCGACGAATCGAACGTGTACGTCGGCTACAAGAAATTCGTCGACAACGCGTGGCAGTACTTCACTGTTCCGGGGCTGCTCAACGATTACGCGGCTGGCACGCGCGTACTGTTCGTCAGCGGTTCCTACACGGTCTCGATCATCGACGACGGCGGCTCTCCGCCGGTCACGGACACGCTCACCGGCGTCGTCACCGTCTACGATTTCCTCAACGCGGTGAAGACGACCTCGACGCTGTGCGATGTCGACGGCGTGATCGCCAACGACCGCAGTCCGACCGGCCAGGCGGCGCGCGAGTTCGCCTTGCGCACGGAGGCGCGTGCACTGCTCTCGACCGGCGAGGGATCGAAGGCCGCAACCGGATTTATCGACATCACCGTCGAGCCGGACGCGAATACCGAGCTCGTCACGGCGGAATGCATTGCCATCGATTTCAAGCTCGATCCGCAGGCGTTCGTCGGGCATGAGGCGTGGACGCTGAAAGGCTCCGTGTCCGGCGTGCTCGGAACGATCTACACCGACGAGCCGTTCGCGGGCGCCACGTTCGGCCTCACGATCCCGCAGAAACTGCCGCCAACGACCGGCAATTCCGCCGGGCGCTTCTCGCTCTCCGGTGTGCAGTACGCGTCGCGTGACGCAGGCGGCAGCGAAGTGGAAATCTGCTTCGCCGGCAAGCTCGGCCCGAACGCGGTCGATCAAACGTTGACGCTCGTCTATACCGCCCGGCCGCCGGAAGGCTGCAATTGCGAGTCGATGCCGGTTCCTCAACTCAACACACGCTGTCTCGGCGGCGCGGGGAGTGATACCGCTATGGGCTATTCAGCCGGTGCGCAGACGCGCATCGATGATCTCTACGATTGGGTGAGCAGCCTTGCCGGGAAGGTGACGCGGTATGTCGCCGGAAAGGGAATTCCTCCCTATCCTGCGACGACGTTTCCACCCGACTCGGAAACGGCGAGCGCAACGGTGAGCGGTGATGGCTTTTCCTCGACGAAGACATTTTCCAGCTCCACGCTCACCGGCGGCACGGATCTTCTGACGGTGGCGGATATTGTCGACACCGGCTATGCCGACGCGGCGCTTCCCGCGGGCTTCACGGCGCTCGTCGATCAATTCGATTCCACGCTGCAACTGATCGATGCGCTCGGGACGGGCGCCCCCCAAACGGCGGGCTTCACGGCGTGGGACGACGCGCTTACCGCGATCCAGGGCGATCTCAACGATTCGGAACTTTCTACACTCGGCCATCGCCTCGCTTCGGTCGCATCCCTCAAGTATCAACTCATGCTTCGGCGCTCGCTCGCCGCAGCGGGGATATCGCCGCTGGGAAAATCTAGTGCCAGCACCCAAACATCCGGCGACGGGTGCTGGCAGGATTACGGTGACGCGTTCTACTGGAAGGTCACCGGCACGGATGGCGAATACGCGCCGGCGTTCACGAATCACGCATACTGGTCCTCGCGCAAGAACGACGCCGGCGTCTATTTTTCGACGAAGGAATTCGCGTTCATTCTCAACGTCAAGTGCCCGCAGAATCTGGTCGTTGGCGACACGGTTACGCTCACCATCGGCAACGCGGCGGCACTCGGCACCTATCAGGTCGGCGATATCCTGAAACTGCCGCTGATTGCGGCGGCAGATCAGTTTCTCGCGGGCGGCATCGACGCCAACGCCATCCAGAAGTGGTACGTGACCGGCTCGGTCGACGGCGCCTTCGCCGTCTATACCTTCGATCCGGGCAGCCCGTCGACCTACTTCAACGGCGGCCTGACGCTGAAGCTCGTCATGGGCGGCATCGATCCGGCGGCGGGCGACACGTTCCTGTTTTCGGTCATCGGCGCGCGCTATAAATGGCGCAAGAATGGCGGCGCATACTCCGCGGCCGCCGAGATTCCGAGCGGCGCGACGGCCTTCGATTCCGGGCTGTCATTCACGTTCATCCCCGGCGCCGAGCCGAGTTTCGTCGCCGGCGACACATGGACCTTCCGCGCGCTGCAGAAGTGGGCCGTTTCAAACCTCGCCAAGCCGGACCGCAAGCGCTGGTTCCCGGGTGTTGCGACGTCAAACGTCTACGCGGAATTCGCTTCCGTGCAGACGCTTGACGCCGTCGGCATCGCGCTCCACACGATTCCTGAAGGCGCATCGATCACCCTGACGGGCGGGAACGTCCTCGCGGTGCAGGACTGGTCGGAAACAATCGTCTGGCAGGCCGGCGCGATCGTGCAGTTCCTGTCGCAGCTCCGCACGGCCCTATGGGTGCAGTTGAATCTCGCCACGGCGGACGCCTCGAGCATCGGCTGGCTGTGGGTCGGCCAGGCAGCGACGACCGCGCTATCGGCCGACGTGACGCTGAAGCGCAACTATAGCGTCGTGCGCGGCCAGGCCGGCGGCCTGTATCAGGGCGGGGCGTTCCTCGGCAAGTCGGTCAGCGCGACTGTGTCGTGGCAGGAAGGGTCGCTTACCGAGGCCGACGCTGCAATGCTGTCCGGAAGCCTCGATTACGTGAAGTCGAACAACGACGAGCCGATCCTGTTCGTGCCGCAATTCACGCGTCCCGCCGACGTGCTGCTGGCGCAGATCGTCGAGGACGAGATCCCGCTGCCCGACGTGTTCGATTACAACCCGAACGTGGATCGGCCGCGCGCACTTTCGGCCTCGCTCACGCTTCAAGGCGTGTGGACCTGACGATGGAACTGCGGCTCTACATCGATCCCGATGCGCCGCTCGTCTTCGTCGCGCCGACCGTGCTGCCCGCCGATGCGCCGGACGCCTACCCGTGGCTCACCGATGTCGGCGATCTCGTCCTGCAGGCGCGCACCGGCACGGTTCGCGGCGCCTTTTCGGATCAGAGCGCGAACGTCACGGTGACGCTCGACAACAGCGGGCGGCAGGCGTCGACGCTGATCGGGCAGCCGCTGCGCGTGCGCGCCGAGATCGAAGACGACGACGGGCATCTCTACTTCGCCGGCATGGTGCAGACCATCGATTACGGGACCGTCGTCGCGCTTGATATCGGCGCCTGATCCCCTCCATAGAAAGCCATCCCCATGACGGCAACGGTCAGCTTCTACAACAACTGGAAAGCGGCGGTGGACGAGGCCGTGCTGCGCTCGGCGACTGTGAAGGCGACGCTGCACTCGTCGAGCTACACGTTTTCCGCTGCGCATAGCGTCTATGCCGATCTAACGAACGAGCTCGCGACGGCGCTCGGTTATACAAGCGGCGGCGCGACGCTCGCGAGCACTACGTGGGGCCAGACGGGAGGCACGGCGACCTTCGACGCGGCGGATACCGTGTGGACGGCCTCCGGCGGCTCGATCGTGGCACGGCGCGCAGTCCTGCGTGTGGTCGGCACCATCAACGGCCAGGTCGATCCCCTGATCCTGTCGATCCTGCTCGACGCGACGCCGGCCGACATCACCTGCACCGACGGCAATGCGATCACGCTGATCTGGAACGCGCTCGGGATATTCACTTTGGGCTAAAGCCGTGGCGATCATTTACGTTCGCTCGACTGACGGCAACAACGCAGACAACGGCTCGACATGGGCGCTCGCCAAGGCGACGCTCGCCGGCGCCGCAGCAATAGACGCCGCCGGCGATACGATCTACGTCTCGCAGGTGCATTCGGAAACGACGGCTGCCACGGTGAGCCTCAACTGGGCCGGCACGCAGGCGTTGCCGACGAAAATCATCTGCGCCAACGACGGCGCGGAGCCGCCGACCGCGGTCGCGATCGCCGGTGCGATGGCCGTGACCGGAGCCGGCAATCAGATCGGCCTCAACACCGGCTCGGTCTACTTCTACGGGCTCAACTTCGCCGTCGGCACGGCGGCGAACTCCGGCAACATGGTGCTCGCGACGGTGCTCTGGCACCGCTACGAGAAGTGCACGTTTTCCAATCTCGGCAACCAGGCGGCGGCGTTCACCACCGGCGGCGGCTCGTCGACGAAAATTCTCTTCGAGAGTTGCGATTTCAAGTTCGCGACGACGGCGCAGCTCTTCCAACTGGCCGGCGGCACAGCCAAGTTTCGCGGCGGCTCGGTGCTTTCTGGGAGTGCCGCGAACGTCGTGATGTTCGACATTTCCTCGGACGGCGCCCTCCACGTCGAGGGATTCGATTTCAGCAATTGCGCGCCCGCCATCAATCTAGTGAAGACTACGGGCGGAACTGCCGTCGTGTACCAGGCGCGCTTCGTCGACTGCAAATTGCCTGCGTCGTGGTCGGGTACGCCGCACAGCGGGACGCCGAATGCGATGTCAGTCGTCGAGATGATCAACTGCAGCGCTGGCGCCATGAATTACGCTTACTGGCGCAAGGTCTATGCGGGCGACATCACCCACGAGACGACGATCGTCAAGAGCGGCGGCGCGTCGGACGGCACGACGCCGCTATCGTGGAAACTCGTTTCGAACGCGAATGCGATCTATCCGCTGATCGGGCTCGAGTCCGAAGACCTTTACGCGTGGAACGATACCGTCGGCAGTTCCGTGACGGCGACCGTCGAGATCGTCACTGACAACGTTACGCTCAAGAACAACGAGGCGTATCTCGAACTGTTCTATCTGAGCAGCACCGGAACGCCGATCGCGACGCGCACGTCGAACAAGGTGGCCGACGTGCTGACGACGGCCGCCAATCAGTCGGCTTCGACCGCGACCTGGACGACGACCGGGCTCACGACGCCGGTCAAGCAAAAGCTCGCTGTCACCTTCACGCCGCAGATGAAGGGTTACGTCATCGCGCGCGTCGTGCTCATGAAGGCATCGACGACGATGTACGCCGATCCCGTCATGACGCTCTCATAAGATGGCGCAAACACAGCTTCCCGGCGGCGGGTATTTCAACGCCGGCGTAGCGCGACAGTCGCAGATTCCCGGCAGCGGCTTCCTCGGCGAGGTGCCGGGCGGCGTCAGCATCAACGTTCCGCTCGGCTCTCTGGCGCTTACCGCCTTCGCCCCGACGGTGTTCGTGGGCGACCCGCAGAACATCGCCGTTCCGCGCGCGACGCTCACCCTTGTCGGTCACGCGCCGTTCGTCAGCGTCACGCACGATATCGGCGTTCCCGTCGCGGCGCTGCATCTGACCGCGCACGCGCCACTCGTCTCGGTGGGCGATGGCGCCACGGTGCGCGCGACCACGCCACGCCGACCCGGGCTGCTGCTGACAGACCCGCTGCCGCTCGCGCTCACGTCGCAGATCGGGGCCTTCGCCGAGGCACAGCTGCTCCCGCAGCGCTACGGCGACCTGCGCAAGACCCGCTTCAAGCTGATCCGCATGACGGCGACGAAGTTCATCGCCGCCGGCCATGCAATGGAAATCACGCGCGCGTTCACCGCGGATCTCGAGACGAGCTCGTTCGCGGTGTCCGTTGAGTCGTCCGGGGCGCTCGTCTATACCGTCGTCGAATTCGCTGCACCGGTGCCGATCGGGACCGATTGCAGCGCGTCCGGGCTCGGCAAGCGGCATTCCGTCACCGGCGCATTAATCGAGAATCCGGCCGATATTGCGGTCGATGTGCTAGCACTCGCCGGCCGCGTCGAGCCGTGGTTCGGGCAATTGCGGGCGGAAGCGACGGCGATCGCGCTCGCCGGCAGCTTCGGCGACGTCGTCGCCGTGCGCGACGCCATTGACACCGTCATGAATTCCGCCGGCGCCATCTGGTGCCCGGGCATGGCGCGGCTTTATCCGGTGCCGTTCGACGGCTTCAAGATCGATATCGACGCCACGAGCGCGCATGACCTCACCGTGCAAGCCTCGGCGACGGACACCGCCGATATCGTGCGGCTCTCCTTCGACTTCGATGAGGTCGAGAATCGCAATCAGTCGTTCATCGAATTATCGGCCTCGCCACAGCGTTATGCGGGCAAGCTCATCGACGTTGCCCTGCCGATGCTGCGCAACCCGGCGACGGCGGAAGCCATCGGACGGCGCATCGCGGGCTGGTATGCCGGCGAGCGCTACACGGTCACCTACAAAGGCGACGCTGACGAGTTCGCGCGGCCCGGGACGTGGGCGCTGCTCACGGGTCACCCGCAGTGGCCATTTTCCGACGATCCCTATCTCATGCTGACGCAGACGACGATCAGCAAGCGCGAGAATTTCGTGAGCGTCACCGCGGAGACGTTGCGCAGTTCGCCGACGATCACGATCACGAATCACAGCCTCGGCGGCAACAGCATCGACACCGGCGGTATCGAGGTGCAATTCCTTAATGGCATCGCGACCTTCACCGTCCTCGACAACAGCGACAAGCCGATCGTCGGCGCCTATGTGAGCCTCGACGGTGCTGCGCCAAAGAAAACGAACGGGCAGGGACAGGTCGTGTTCACCACGACGGCCGGTGCGCATGAGCTCGCCGTCGAGGCCGCCGGTTTCCTGCCGTACTCGATTGGGCTGACGCTGTGAGGCTCGCGGTGAAGCTGGTCCCGGCCGGCATTATCCCGCGCGACCCGGGGCTGCGTCTGAAGCTGCAGCGCGCACCGGCCGCGGCGACGGTCAGCGAAACACCCAAGCCCGTGCCGGTCGCAGCATGCACGGCAACGGGCGCGACGGCGATGTTCGCCTCGTTCAACTTCACCGGCAACCTGCCCGATTACGTCTCGGATAGCGGCGCCGTGTTCACGCTCAGCAGCGGCAATACAGCGGCCGACACTTACCTCGTGGAAAACGGGGTCCTGCGCCGGCAGGATTTCAGCGAGGGGCCGGATTCCGGCGGCGAATCGTGGGCGTACACCGATCAGCAGCCGGCGACGACCCGCTTCTACATTGAAGCGACGATCACGTTCAAGGGGCTGCCGAATGGCCCAGACCCGGAATTTTCGGCGCTCTATTTCTACCAGAACGCGACCGCTCCCGGCAATCCGGACGTGCTGTGCGGCCTCAGCAGCCAAGGGCTCGGCGTCGATGCGTCCCTGCTCGGCTTCCAAAATATCGCCTATACAACGCTTCCGAATACGCCCTACGTGATGCGCCTGTTCGTCGACGGCCACGATCTGACGCTGTGCATCAACGGGTCGGTCGTCGCCACCGCCGCGCTTGGCGCCGACCTGACGTTGCCGGTCGGCATCGACACCTTCAACTTCGGTGGCGCGAACAACTTCGCCATCGATGACCTGCGCATCGTCGACGTTCCATGACGCTCGAGCGCGGCTGGACGACGGCAATCTGCGTTGCCAGCGGGCCAAGTTTGACCGACGCGCAATGCGCAATCGCCGACGAAGCGCGACGCGATGGACGCGCCAAGATCATCGTCGTCAACGACAACTGGTGCAAGCTGCGCGACGCCGATGCGCTCTACGCGTGCGACGGGCCATGGTGGGCGATATATGCCGATCAGGTGCGCGTCGGCTTTCGCGGCGAGTGCTGGACTCGCGTGGCGATTAAGGAGCCAGACGGCTCGTACAACACGGTCGAACGCCGGCATCTGGAAGTGGTCGCCGGCCTGCCGTGGCTTGACTGCGTGCCGGTGCTGCGCGACGTAGGGCTGCCGCGCAACGGCGCAATTCCCATGGGCGGCAACTCGGGGCACGGGGCGATCGGGCTCGCATACCTGTTCGGCGCGCGCCGGATCCTGCTCGTCGGGTATGACATGAAGCGCGGAGCCAACGGCGAAGCGCACCACTTCGGCGACCACCCGAAACCGCTGACGCAGGGCGTGCCAACGTCGTGGATTCGCCGCTTCGATCAGATGGCCGAGGACGCGAAGGCGCGCGGCGTGACGATCGTCAACTGCACGCGCGACACGGCGCTCACGCAGTTCCCGCGCATGGATCTGCGCGAAGCGCTCGCGATCGAGGCGGCTGTGTGCTAGTCCACGGCATGCACGGCCTCGGCGACAATCTTCACCAGCGCGCGGTCCTGCGACAACTCATGGCGCGCGAGCCCGTGTATCTCGAAACATCGTGGCCGTGCGCCTATCGGGATCTCGCCGGCCCGCGGCTGCATCTGCTCGCGAAGCCATCGGGGCTGCGCACGCAGGCGAAGAATGCGCGGCGCGAAGCGGCAGCATTTTCTCACGCGCGTCCAGAGGGGCGGTCGGTCCGGGTGTGGTACGCGCCCGACGACGTGCGGCGCCACGGGTCCGTGTTGGCGGCGATGTGCGCGAACACGGAAACGAGCTTCGAAGCCGCCGACTTCCGTCTGCCGGTTCCCGATGCGTGGCGGCAGCGCGCCACGACGTGGATCGCGAAATGGCGACCGACGAAGCCGCTGCTGCTCTATCGGCCGCTCAACGAGCGCACGGAATGGACCGGCTGTCGCGCGCGCAATCCCGATCATGCTGCCTACGCCGCCCTGGTGCGCTCGATCCGCGACCGCTTCTTCGTCGTCAGCGTCGCCGATCTCGATCCGGGGAAGGAGTGGATGGTCGGCGATGACATCGGCGCCGACGTCGAGTGTCACCGCGGCGAGCTCGAGTTCGAGACGCTGGCGGCTCTCGCCGCGCAGGCCGCTCTCGTCGTCTCGTCGCCAGGCTTCGCGATCATCCTTGCGCAAGCCGTCGGGACGTCGTCGGTGTGCATCTTCGGCGGATATGAGAACGCGCAGTCCTTCGCCGGCGGCGCGCGCCACGCGCCCTATCTCGGCATCGAACCCATCAGTCCCTGCCAGTGTTTTCGGCATGACCATGCCTGCGATAAGCGGATCGAGTTTCCCGCGGCGATCGCGCGCCTGCGCGCCTTCACCGACGAGGCGTTGACATGAAACGGCCGTCGATCAGACTCGCGCCAGGCCAAGTCGATCTCACCGGCACCGATCGGCGCTACTTCAACCGCGGCGAGCTCGAAGCGTTGATTCATCTCATTCGCAGCGTCGAGCCGAAGATCGTTGTCGAGTTCGGCTGCAACGAGGGGCGGGCGGCGGCGGCGATACTGCGGAACACGCCGAGCATTCAAAGCTACGTCGGCATCGACGTCCTCTCCGGCTACGTGACGATCCAGAAGTGCCAGCGCCGCGAAGTGCCGGCCGATCCCGGTCGGCTGGTGAGGGCAGACCCGCGCTTTCGGCTGATCCTGCGCAAGCGTGGAAGCTTCGATCTGACGCCGGCCGATCTCCCGGCCTGCGACGCAGCATTTATCGATGCCGATCATTCACGAACTGGCGTGCGCAACGATTTCGCGCTCGCCAAGGCAATCGTGCGCCCGTGCGGAATAATCGTATTTCACGACGACAACGGACTGCCGGTCGTTGAGGTCACCCAGACGCTCGACGAATTGCATGCCGCCGGCGAAGCGATTACGCACGTCGACGATACGTGGCTCGCATTCATGCGAGTGCCGAGCGGCGCCCCGGCGCCGTTTTCATTTCAACCATGAGGAAAAAAATGCCGCCGCGCTCGCTGTTCCACACGCTGGGGGGCGGCTTCGACATTTCGCGCCTGATCGAGCAGATGATTCCGACCGTCCTCATGGGGATCGTCGTTATCTACGCGAATTCGCTGGTCTCGTCAGCGCAGATCAACAACCTCAAGGAACAGGTAACGCATTCGGACGAAGCGCGCGTCTCGATGCAGACGAACCTGCAGCAGACGAATGTGGAACTGGCGAAGTTGAACGCGCAAGTCGTCGCGTTTCTCGGCCAGCAGGTGACCATGAACGCGGCGATGGACGCGCGGGTGACCTATCTCGAGCGTTCGCGCGAAAACGGCGGCGTGACGGTGATCCAACCGCCAGCCTCTTCGACCACGATCCAGCCGCGGCACCGATAGACATGGACGCGGATCGCGCCGATCAAGCATTGGTCGGCGGCGACTCCGCGCGCGCGTCTGCCGACTGCGAAACGTTCATCAAGGGCTGGGAGAAGTGCCGGCTAACGCCCTACCTCGACGAGGGAGAGAAGTGGACGGTCGGTTGGGGTCACCTGATGGCGCCGACCGATGACAAGACCGCATCGATCACGCAGGCCGAAGCCGACGCGCTATTCGATTTCGAACTGCTCCATTTCTCGGACGGGGTTGCGCGGCTGATTCTCATGCCATTGCGCCAGTATCAATTCGATGCGTTGGTGGCTTTTTCGTACAACTGCGGCCTCGGCTCGTTGGCGACCTCGACGCTGCGCAAGCGCGTCAATGGCGGTTACTTCACGGAAGCTGCGGAGTGGTTCGCGCCGTGGAACAAGATCGAAGTACCCGCTGGTAGCGGCAACTTCGTTGTAAGCGTGGGCTTGACAAAGCGGCGTGCCGCCGAGCGCGCGACGTTCGTTTCCGCCGACTACTCTGGTCGGCCGTGAAGGATCAGCGCGAGTTCTGGGCGATGATCCTTTGCGGGTGCGCGATCATCTCTTTTCTCATCTGGTTCCTTGTGGAACTCGTCAAGGATATTTCATGAACTGGCTGCGCGAGGCGATCAGCGACGAAACCGGGCAGGCAGACATTGCGTATGCGGTCATCGGCGCCCTCGCCGGCGGCGCGCTCGGCTCGCTGGCCTTCATCTGCGGCATGTCGGCGATCGCCTATTTCCGCTGTATCCCGCTGGTGAAGCCGGACGTCGTCGTTAATTGCTCATTCGACCCGCTCCCGATGGGGCAGGCTGCGGCATTGATCTTCGGCGCGTTCGCAACGCTCATTGGCGCGCTGTGCGGTTACATGGTGGCCACGCGCAAGCAGCGCTCGTCGCAGCCGGATCAAACGGTGATCGCGAACAGTGCCGTCGTGCATCAGGAAGCCGCGCAACCCGCGCCGGCCGAAGCTGCGACCGACCTCGGACCGCCGACGGTCCAGAAGCCGCGCAAGGGCAAGCGGTGATCGACTCGCTGCAGCGCTCCAATTGCCTGATCTTCGCGGTCAGGCGGTGGATGCGCGAAGGCGGCTACTTCATCGTCCGCAAGTCGCGGCACGGCTGGTGGCCGCACTTCATGTGGGCGAGATCGCTCAAGGGGCTCGCGATCGAGCAGTGGATTCCCTGCCCGCCGAAGAAATGGGACGACCTGCCGCGCTGGCAAAAGATACTGCCCGTCCACGTCGTGCTGTTTCGTGGCCAATTGAAGCGCGACGATGATTGATACCCTCATCAAGTACGCGATCATCGCGGCGATTGTCGGCGCAGTGGTCGCGACCTGCATCGCGCTGTGGGAAAGCTACATCGCCGAGCCGTATCGCATACAGGGCGACGTCCGCACGACGACGAAGCTCCAGCCGCAGATCAATACGCTGTCGAAGCAACTGACCGCCGCGCAGGCCATCAATAACGGCTTGCAGGGACAGTTCGCGGCCCTGCAAAAGTCATTCGCCGATTACGCGCAGGAGCGGATCGACGCGGAAGTCCGGGCTAAGGCTGCGCTCGCCGCCGAGACTGCGCGCGCCGATGCCAACGCTGTCGAACGCGGGCGTCTGACCGCAATCCTCGTTCGTCCCAAATCAACCGAATCCACGGAGATCGTCTGTGCGCGCGCTGCTTCTATTTTGCACGACGTTGTTGATCTCCTGCAGTAGCGTTCCGACCGCCCCGGATTTGGCGGTCGGCAGCGTCGTGACCGTGCAGGCGCCCGTGGGAACGCCGTGCATCAAGGAGGCCGATATTCCCGCCCTTGCGCCGGCCAAGCCGATTGCCAAGGACGCCGATCCGGAGCAATTCGCCGCGTGGCTGAAGCTGCGCATCGACGAAGACGTCAAGCCGTACATCGCGAAACTGCGCGCCGCGCTCGTTGCGTGCTCATCTGGAGGAAAGTGACATGAATGGATACCTGATCACGGCGATCGTTTTCGCCATCCTTGCCGCCGTCGGCATCGCGGTGCTGATTCACCGTCGCAGCGATCCCGCCGCGAAGGTCGAAGTCGTCTCGTCGATCAGCTCATCGCTCGGCAAGGTCGTAAGCGGCGCCGTCGCGTCGCACGTCCGCATGCTGGGCGAAGACATGAAATCGCACGTCGATTCGTGGGGAAAGGCGATCCGCACGGACATTGCGAACACGACGTCGAAGACGCCGCAGCAGCATGCCGCGGACGCACTCTCCGAGATGGCCGGCGATACCGCAGCGCAGTTCGGCGCGCCAGTCCAGCATGCGGACGGCATGACGACGATCTCCCGTTCACCGAATCCCGCCGCGGTCGCCGCGTCCATTGCCGTCCCTCCTCCTGCGGCAGCTCCAACCGAGCCGTCTGCGGGCAGCGGCGGGACCGCGAAGGCGGTCGATACCGTCATGAGCAAGAGCGCGGATGGCAAGACACTGACCATCACGACGCAAGCGCCGTATGTGCCGAACCCGTTGAGCAATACCCCGGATTGGCGCCGGTGGACCGATACCAGTCCCGAAGGCTATCCCGTCATCTACGGCCTCGGCGGCGACGGCCTGCCGGTCGTCGATGCAGCGGGACACGCCATGTCGGCGCTGCTGTACGACGGGAAGACCTTTCCCGATGCCGCCGCGATCGCCGCGTACAAGGAAGGCGTCGCGAAGAATGCCGGCGCCAGCGCGGCGCGCGATGCCGCTGAAGCCTCTCGCGTGCTGACGGGACCGGTGCCGGTTGCCAGCCTGACCGACGAGGACAAGAAATACCTGTGGTGGCGCGTGCGTCAGCCCGGCGCCATCAACTGGTACGTCAACGTGCTTGGCGGCTCGTGGATCGACGTACGCAATGCCCTGACGTGGGTCGATAACGTGCCTGGTCCAGGAATCATGCAGGCGTTCGATCCGGCGGCTTATACGGGTGTGCTCAAGCAATACGCGTGATGCTGTGCTCCCGCACTTTCGCTCCATTCTTCGGCTGTCTCCGTACCCGGACGGGGTGACGTGGTATCTCGACACGGCCCTGGTGTATGTGCGCCGACTGGAGACGATTCGCGTGCCGGCGAATTTCGAGACGGACCTTGCTTCCGTGCCGCGCGCCTTCTACAGCGCGTTCCCTCCGTGGGGCGTGTACGGCGAAGCGGCCATCGTGCACGACTGGCTGTACTGGCACCAGGCGACGACCAGGCCGGAAGCGGACGCAATCTTCCGCGAGGCCATGACGGCGCTCGACGTCCCGCGCTGGAAGCGGCTGTGCCTGTACTGGGCCGTCCGGCTGTTCGGGCAGATGGCGTGGGACAACAACGGGCTCATCGGCAACGCGGGCTATTCGCGCATTCGCACCAAGGCATCCCCGGTCTCGCCGGAGTGGAACCGTTGACGCCCGTCGCCGGGTGCTACCTGCACTTCCGCTGTCCGCAGCACGTCGTCGAGGGGCATTTCGAGAAGCGCGACGGCTTCGAGGCCAAATGCGAAGCGCCCGGCTGCGAGCGCGCGGCTTCCGGCTACTGGTACCGCGGCGCGCAGTACGCAGAACTGAAGGCGCCATGACGGTCGACTCGATCGCCGACCAGTGCTTGCGGCAGGTCATCCTGTACGCGGGCAGCAAGGGCCTGGTCGGCAGCGACCTCGCGGTGCGCTGTCGAAATTACCGCGAGCTCGATTACGCCGGCCGCTTCCGGGTGCAGACCCTGCTCGCCAAGACGCCGGAGATTTCGAGCACCGTCGGCAAGGGCGGCGCGTGGCGGTTCTATCCGCGCAGTCTGGCGCCGCGCGGGGCGTTCAACGTCGGCGACTTCCCCGCAGCAGGCGAGGCGATCATGCGGGCGATCGCGCGGACATAGGCCCGCGCCTCGCTGGCTGTGTACCGTTTTTGTGGCCGCGTGGCGCAGAATTGGCCCGTTTGTGGCCGCTTTTCACCCGGTTGGATATACGGCGCTCCCTATGAGACAAAGTAGACCGGAAAGTTAGGAGGGGGCTGCTCTATCCACTGAGCTACCGGGGCTTTTCACTCTGAATCACGCCGCCTTCCGTTTTCGACTGTGTACCGTTTTCGTGGCCACGTTCTTTTCGGATGGCGGTCGCGCATTATC
>Ga0207664_10000148_pt1 | contig 57411 bp, 50 predicted proteins | sample LARL83metaG_FD_184349 | JGI IMG/M metagenome (GOLD analysis project Ga0207664, IMG submission 184349) | Corn, switchgrass and miscanthus rhizosphere microbial communities from Kellogg Biological Station, Michigan, USA - LAR L8-3 metaG... | ecosystem: Host-associated > Plants > Roots >...
GAGGCGCTGGTGGATGTGCCGAGCGGCCAGCGCTGGACGTACGCGCAGCTGAACGCCGACGCCGACGCGCTGGCCAGCGGCCTGATCGCGGCCGGGATCGCGGCCGGCGACCGGGTGGGCATCTGGTCCCCCAACCGCCCGGAATGGGTCCTGCTGCAGTACGCCACCGCGAAGATGGGCGCGATCCTGGTCAACATCAACCCGGCCTACCGCAGCCACGAGCTGGCCTTCGTGCTCCGCCAGTCCGGCGTGCGGATGCTGGTCAGCGCGCAGCAGTTCAAGACCAGCGACTACCGGGCGATGATCGACGAGGTGCGCGGCGACCTGCCCGGCCTGCGCGAGGTGATCTACCTCGGCGCCGGCGAATGGACCCGGCTGGCGGCCGGCCAGGGAACGGCCGCGCGGCAGCGCGCCGCGCTGGACCGCCGGGCCGCGGAGCTCTCCTTCGACGACCCGATCAACATCCAGTACACCAGCGGGACCACCGGCTTCCCCAAGGGCGCCACGCTGTCCCACCACAACATCCTCAACAACGGCTACTTCATCGGCGAACTGTGCCGGTACACCGAGCAGGACCGGGTCGCCATCCCGGTGCCTTTCTACCACTGCTTCGGGATGGTCCTGGGCAACCTGGCCTGCACCACGCACGGCGCCTGCATCGTCATCCCCGCACCCGGGTTCGACCCGGCCGCCAGCCTGCGGGCGGTGCAGTCGCAGCGGTGCACCGCGCTGTACGGGGTGCCGACGATGTTCATCGCCGAACTCGGCCTGGCCGACTTCGCCGCCTACGACCTGTCCTCGCTGCGGACCGGCATCATGGCCGGCTCGCCGTGCCCGGTCGAGGTGATGAAGCGGGCCGTCAGCGAGATGCACATGACCGAAGTCACGATCTGCTACGGGATGACCGAGACGTCACCAGTGTCCACCCAGACCAGCGCGGACGACGACATGGAGCTGCGGGTGTCCACGGTGGGACGGGTACACCCGCACCTCGAGGTCAAGATCACCGACCCGGAGACCGGGCTCGTGGTGCCGCGCGGCACACCCGGCGAGCTCTGCACCCGCGGCTACTCGGTCATGCTCGGCTACTGGGACGAGCCGGCCAAGACCGCGGAGGTAATCGACGCGGCCCGGTGGATGCACACCGGCGACCTGGCCACGATGGACGAGGCCGGCTACGTCAACATCGTGGGCCGGATCAAGGACATGATCATCCGCGGGGGCGAGAACGTCTACCCGCGCGAGGTCGAGGAGTTCCTGTACACCCACCCGGCCGTGGAAGACGTCCAGGTGATCGGGGTGCCGGACGCCAGGTACGGCGAGGAGCTGTGCGCCTGGGTGCGGCTGCGCCCGGGCCACGACCTGACCGAGGACGACCTGAAATCCTACTGCGCCGGGCAGATCGCGCACTTCAAGGTGCCGCGGTACGTGCGGTTCACCGACGAGTTTCCGATGACCGTCACCGGCAAGGTCCAGAAGTTCAAGATGCGGGAGGTCTCCACCGCCGAGCTCGGGCTGGAGACGATCGCCGGCACGCCGATGGCGTGACGTGCATCTCCGCAGCCTGCCTGAGAGGACGCTGAGACTCGTTAGAGACCCGTAACCTCGATCGCGTACCATCGCGTCCCATGCACGTGGACGCTATCTTCAGCGCCATCGGGCGGTTCTGCGCCCGGTTCTGGTGGATCGTCATTCCGGCCTGGCTGGTCGCCGCGGTGGTGTTGACCGCGGCGCTGCCCAAGCTGTCGAGCGTTACGCAGGGCAACAACACCAAGTTCCTGCCGGCCAGCGCACCGAGCATGCACGCCGCGACGCTGGCGGAGCCGTTCGGCACCAGCAACCTGCAGCCGGTCCCAGTGGTGGTCGCCCGGACCAGCGCCCCGCTGACCGCCGCCGACGTCAGCGCGATCGGCGCGCTGACGACCCAGTTCCGCCAGGTCCCCACGGTCCACGAGATCAAGGACCTGGGCCGGTCGCCGGACGGCCACGCTGACCAGCTCGTGGTGCTGGCCAGGTTCAGCGGGGGCCAGAACCAGGACACGGACCTGGTGAACGCCCTGCGCGCCAAGATCGCCCAGGCTCATCTGCCGCCCGGGCTGCAGGCGCACCTGGCCGGCGACATCGCGATCCAGGTGGATCAGCAGAAGGCGTCGGGCAACACCGGCAACCAGCTGGAAACCGTGTCCGCGCTGTTCATCATCGTGCTGCTGGTGCTGATCTTCCGCTCGCTGTCGCTCGCGCTGATGACGCTGCTGCCCGCGTTTATCGCGTTCTCGATATCCGGCCCGCTGGTGGCGCTGGCCGGAGAGCACGGCCTCAAGGTCTCCCCCATCGCCCAGTTCCTGCTGATCGTGCTGGTCCTCGGCGCGGGGACCGACTACGGGCTGTTCCTCGTGTTCCGGGTGCGCGAGGAACTGCGCCGCGGGCTGCCCCGCCACGATGCGATCGTCAAGGCGCTGACCCGGGTGGGCGAGTCGATCACGTTCTCGGCCATGACGGTGATCGCGGCCCTGGTCACGCTGCTCGCCGCCACGTTCCCGTTCTACTCCCAGCTGGGCATCCCGCTGGCGATCGGGATCGGCGTCATGCTGATCGCGGCGCTCACCCTGCTGCCCGCGCTGCTGTCGTTCCGGCTGGCCTTCATCGAGGTCAAGAAGCGCGTGTTCGCGCGGGTATTCGGGCGGGAGAAGCTGATCCCGTGGAGCATCCAGTCCAAGGGCTCGACCGGCGTCTGGGGCCGGGTGGCCGCGCGCATCGTCCGCCACCCGGCGCCGACGCTGGTGATCGGGGTGGTGTTCTTCGGCCTGCTGGCGCTCGCCTCGATCGGGTACAAGGCCAGCGGGTTCGGCGGAACGACCACCGCACCGTCGGGCAGCGACTCGGCCAAGGGCACGGCCCTGCTGGCCAAGTACTTCCCGCAGTCGTCGGCGAACCCGACCAACATCATCTTCAAGCTGCGCGAGCCGGCCTGGCAGGACCCCGCGGTGCTCGCGGCCGCGGCCAGCAAGCTCCGGGCCACCGGCCTGTTCACCAAGGTCGCCGGGCCGCTGAACCCGGTGGGACCCACGCTCACGCCGACCCAGTTCGCCCGGTTGCACGCGGCGCTCGGCCCGGCCGGCAAGCTGCCGGCGACGCCTCCGCCCGGGCTGAAGATCCCGGCCATCGGCTACCAGATCTACCGGGCCACCGCGAACTACGTCAGCCCGGACGGCACGACGGTGCAGTACCAGACCGGGCTGCACGCCGGCGATCCGGGCGGCACCGCGGCCATGAACGCGGTCCCGTCGCTGCGCCGCGCCACCACGGCGGTGGCGCATTCGATCGGCGCCACCGACTCGGCGGTGGGCGGTGAGGCGCCCGCCTTCTACGACATCAGCAGCATCTCCAACAGCGACCTGGTCCGGGTCATCCCGATCGCCATCCTGGTCATCGGCGTGCTGCTGGCGGTGGTGCTGCGCAGCCTGGTGGCGCCCCTGTACCTGATCGCCTCGGTGGCGCTGTCCTACCTGGCGGCGCTCGGCCTGGCCGTGCTGATATTCATCGGCATCGCCGGGCACAGCGGCCTGACCTTCTTCCTGCCGTTCTTGATGTTCATCTTCCTGCTCGCGCTGGGCGAGGACTACAACATCCTGGTGATGACGCGGATCCGGGAGGAAGCCAGGCAGCTGCGGCTGCGCGAGGCCGTCGTCCGCGCGGTGGGCGCCACCGGTACCACGGTGACCTCGGCCGGGCTGGTGCTGGCGGGGACGTTCGGCGTGCTCGTCGTGGTGGCGGGAAGCGGGCCGGGGACTAGCTTCGTCCGCGACATCGGTATTGGCCTCGGCCTCGGCATCCTGATGGACACCTTCCTGGTCAGGACGCTGCTGGTGCCGTCCACCGTGGTGCTGCTCGGCCGGTGGAACTGGTGGCCGTCCGCAATGAGCAGGCGCGATGCTCAGCCGGACGCCGGCCACCCGCCGGTGCCGCTGAGCGCGGATGAGGTGCAGGGCCAGCCCGGCAATGGTCAGCCCGAACGGCTGAAGGCGGTCGATCCCCCGTCCTGACCAGCCAAGCGCGGGGTCTCCTGGCCCGTGGTGAAACATTCGGTAATGCGGTGTAACATCGGGCCTACTCGCTAGTAGGGAGGCCCGCCGTGGCGCTGGCGTACAGCAGGGCTGGATCGGGGCCGCCGCTCGTGCTGCTGCACGGCATCGGGCACCGGCGCCAGGCGTGGGACGCGGTCCTGGACCGGCTGACACCGCACCGCGATGTCATCGCCATAGACCTGCCGGGGCACGGTGAATCCCCGCCGCTCGACACCGCCGGCCGGCCGGCCATCGGTGCCCTGGCCGAGGACCTGACCGGATTTCTTGACCAGCTCGGGCTGGACCGTCCGCACGTCGCGGGGAACTCGCTGGGCGGCCGGCTGGCCCTGGAGGCCGGCGCGCTCGGTCGCGCGGCCAGCGTCACGGCGCTGTCGCCGGCCGGATTCTGGCGCAGCGAGCGCGAGCTCGGCTACGCGAAGACCGTCTTCCGGACCATGGAGACGCTGGGGGCGCGGCTGGAGCCGGTGGCGCCCAGGCTGGCCGGCAGCACCGCCGGCCGCGCGGTCCTGTACGCCACCGTCGTGCACCGGCCCTCCCGGATGAGCCCGGAGCAGGCACTCGGTGACATGAGAGCGTTCATGGCGGCCAGCCCGGCGCTGAACGCGATCCTGGCCGAAGCCAGTCCCTTCGAGGGGGAGATTCCCGCCGGCGTGCCCGTCACGATCGCCTGGGGCAGCCACGACCGGCTGCTGCCGCGCCGTCAGGCGCTGGTGGCCAGGGCCCGCCTGCCGCAGGCCAGGTTCGTGCGGCTGGCCGGGTGCGGGCACGCGCCGATGACCGACGACCCGGCGCTGGTGGCCGGCATCCTGCTGCGCGGCAGCTCCCGGCCCCTCCGGCCGGAGGTCAGCGAGCCTACCCGGCGGCCGGACGTCGCGCCGTCGCCGTAATCTCGACCAGCGCGCTACCCAGCAGCGCCGCGCCCACGGTGGTGCGCACCGGCCGCGGGTCGCCGAAGTGCCTCTCGTACACGGCATTGAAGCGGTCGAACGCGGACAGGTCGCCGAGGTGAACCAGGCAGGAGACCACGTCGTCGAGCGTGCAGCCTGCCTGGCTGAGCAGGGCGGCGACCTTGCCCAGCGCGTCGTTGACCTGATCCTCGATGGTCTGGCCGTCCCCCGTCTGGCCCGCCAGGAACACCCAGTCGCCCACAGCCAGCGCGGGCGAATACGGGCCGCCCGGAGGCGCCTGCGGCGACGTGATCAGGGTCTTGTCCATCACAGCTCCTCTTCGATCTTGTGCTTGAGGTCCGCGAGCGCGGCCTCGTCGCGCTTATAGAAGGTCCACTGGCCGATGCGCTTGGCGGTAACCAGGCCGGCCCGCGCCAGCGCCTGCAGGTGCGCGGTCGCGGTCGGCTGGGCCACGCCGAGCTTACGGGCGATGAAAACCACGCACACGCCGTCCTCGATCAGATCGCCGTCACGCTGCGGCGGGAAATGGGCCACCGGGTCTTTCAGCCACTGCAGCACCTGCAGCCGCTTCTGGCTGGCCAGGGCGGCGAGGACGGCACTGTCAAGCAAGGAGTTCCCCGCGGGCGACGATGACCGCCGAGCCGCCTACGTCCACGGCGGTGACCCGGCCGCCCGCGGCCTCCACCCTGACCAGCAGCACGGACGGGCGGCCGATCTCCTCGCCCTGGCGGACCTCGATCTGCTCGCCGAAGGCGATCTCGTCGTGCCGGGCCAGGTGCACGCCCAGCGGACCGGCCGCCGAACCCGTCGCCGGATCCTCGGCCACGCCGAGGGCGGGCGCGAAGTAGCGGAACTTCCACCGCGGGCCCAAGCCCGCGAAACAGCCGACCCCGATGCCGGGCAGCGCGCCCAGCGCAGTGATGTCGGGGCACAGGCGGCTGACCGCCTCCTCGCTGTCCAGCGCCACGTAGACGTGCCGCGGACCGTTGCGGTACGCCTCGACCGGCAGCCGCGAGCTCGCCACCCCGAGCGCGGCCAGAAGCTCGGCGGCCCGCTCGTACGGCTCCCAGGTCGGCACGGGCTGCCGCATCCGGCCGGGCAGTCCCGGACCCGGAGGCAGGTCCGGGGGCTGCGGCGAGTCCAGGCCGTTCCGGCCGGCGAACTCCACCCGGATGACGCCGGCGCCGGTCTCCAGCTCGATCGCGTCCAGCCCGCGCTGGCCGCAGAGCACGAACGCCGTCCCGAGCGTCGGGTGCCCGGCGAACGGCAGCTCGGTCGCGGGGGTGAAGATCCGGATCCGGGCGTCGCCGCCGGCCGCGGGCGAAAGCACGAACACGGTCTCGGACAGGTTCATCTCCCTGGCCACCTTCTGCATCCGGTCCGGCGGCAGCCCGTCGGCCTCGGTGAAGACGGCGAGCGGGTTACCCTCCAGCGGGGTACCGGTGAACACGTCGACAATCACGTAGGGTTGCATAGGATAAAAGCTATATTGCTACTTATCTATATTCAACCCCCGGCCGCCTGCTAGGTTGGACAGTCCCGCGAGTCGCTGGAGGGTGCATGCCGCCGGTCACGTTCACCGACGCCGACACGCAGGCCTGGTACGCCGGGCTGGCCACCATGTACGGGGCCGCCGCCGCCTTGATCACCGACCCGTCCGGCGGAGTGCTGCTGGTCAAGCCGAACTACCGCGACCACTGGTCGCTGCCGGGCGGGGTGCTCGAGCACGGCGAGCCGCCCCACCGCGGCTGCGCCCGCGAGGTCGCCGAGGAAGTCGGCCTGCAGATCACGGTCGGCCCGCTCCTCGTGGTGGACTGGGCCGCGCCCGACCGCAAGCGGCCCAGGCCGGTCGTGTTCTTCGTGTTCGACGGCGGCGAGGTCGCACCAGACGTCGGCATCCGGCTGCAGCAGGAAGAACTCGACGACTACCGGTTCACCGACCCCGGCGAGTTCGCCGCCTACCTGCCGCCGTTCCTGGAGGCCCGCTACTCGGCCGCGCTGTACGCCCGCGCCGCCGACCGAGCCGCCTACCTGCCGTCGCGGCGCGGCTGACGCAACGTTCTCGCCCGGCACGTCCGCACGCCGGCGCCTCCGTCGGGACGTCAGGTCGGGAACGAGAACCCGCCGGGAGCGCCGTTGCGCTCGGCGATGAGACCGGCGATGGTGGCGATCGCGATCTCGGCGGGCGCCTTCGAGCCGATGTTCAGGCCGATCGGCCGGTGCACGCGGGCGATGTCGGCCGCACTGACGCCGAGCGCGGTCAGCGCGGGTACGTGCGGGGCGGAGTGCCGGGGGCTGCCCATGACCCCGACCCAGTTCGCCTGGCCAGCCAGGATGTCGCGCAGCACCGGGCCCAGTTCCGGTCGGTGGTGGTCGGTGACGACCACATCGGCGCGCGGGTCGGACAGTTCCGCGAAGCTGGCCGCCACCTTGACGCCCGCGGGCGAGCCGGCCGAGGCGCGGTCGCCATCCGGCTCGAGCAGCACCGGGCGGTACCCCGCGTCGCTGCCGTAGCGGAGCAGGTAGCCGGCGACCGGGGAGGCGAACACGGCGACGAGCGTGCGGGTGTCCGGCGAGGCGGGCGCGTGGCCGTGCGCCACCTCGCACTGCGGATCGGTGTGCGGATCGGTCATGACTATGAGCTTGCCACGCGACCGCAGTGGTTAGTCCAGGCCGAGCAGGGACTCGATGCCGACGGTGAGGCCGGGCGGCAGCGAGGCGACGCTGCGCACGGCGAGCAGCACGCCGGGCATGAACGAGGCCCGGTCGAGGGAGTCGTGCCGGATGGTCAGCGTCTCGCCGTGCCCGCCGAGCAGCACCTCCTGGTGGGCCACCAGGCCGGCCAGCCGGACCGCGTGCACGTGCACGTCGCCGACGACCGCGCCGCGGGCTCCGGAGACCTCCGTCACGGTGGCGTCCGGCGGCGCCCCCAGCCCGGCCGAGGCCCGCGCCGCGCCGATCAGCGAGGCGGTGCGCAGCGCGGTCCCGGACGGAGCGTCGACCTTGCCCGCGTGGTGCAGCTCCACCACCTCGGCCGATTCGAAGAACCTGGCCGCCTGCCCGGCGAAGTGCATCATCAGGACCGCGCCGACGGAGAAGTTCGGGGCGACGAGGACACGAGACTCCCGCCCGTCGTCCAGCCACTGCCGGACCTGGCTGAGCCGGGCCTCGTCGAAGCCGGACGTGCCGACCACGCAGTTCAGGCCGCTGTCGATGCACCAGCGCAGGTTGTCCAGGACGGCCGACGGTTGGGTGAAGTCCACGACGACGTCACAGGCCACCAGCGCCTGCCGGTCGTCGCCGGCATCCACCGCGGCGGACAGCGTCATATCCGCGGCCGCATCGATCGCGCGGATGACTTCTGATCCCATCCGGCCCTTGCTGCCGAGCACGCCGACCTTGATCATCGTGCCCTCCGTCGGATCGTGTCAGGCCAGAGCGGTGGCGAAGGCATCCACGTCGTCGAACGGGCCGACGACGGCGAGTACCTTGGGCCGGGACAGCACCTCCGCCGCCACCTCGATCACCTCATCGTGCGTCACCGACTCGATCGAGGCGAGGATCTCATCGACCGGCTCAAGCCGCTGGTACACCAGCTCGGACTTGCCCAGCCTGCTCATCCGCGACGAGGGGTCCTCCAGCCCGAGCACGATCGAGCCGCGGAGCTGGCCCTTGCCCCGGGTGAGCTCGGTGTCGGTGAGACCGCCCTCGATGACCTTGGCGATCTCGTCCCGGCAGATCGCAAGCACCTCATCGGCCTTGGCGGGCAGGCAGCCGACGTAGACGCCCCATACGCCGGTATCGGCGAGCTGGGAGTTGAAGCTGTACACCGAGTACGCCAGGCCCCGCTTCTCCCGCACCTCCTGGAACAGCCGCGATGACATCCCGCCGCCGAGCGCGGCGTTCAGCACACCGAGCGCGAACCTGCGGTCGTCGGTCCTGGACAGTCCGTCGCAGCCCAGCACGAGATTGGCCTGTTCGATGCCGCGCGATACCAGCCGGACTCCCTGGCCCCGGGTCACCCCGTAGCTCCCGCCGACCCGTGGCGCAGCCGGGTCCCGGTGCGCCGCCTCGCCGTTCGTGACGGCGGCGAAACCCCGCCGGACGAGCTTGGTCACCGCGTCGTGCTGGAGGTTCCCGGCCGCCGCGACCACCAGGTGCGGCGGGGTGTACATGGCCTGGTAGTGCTCACTGATCTGGTCGCGGTTGATCCCGTTGATCGAGTTCACTGTGCCCAGGATCGGGCGGCCCAGCGGGCTGTCACCGAACAGCGCGGCGGCGAAGGCCTCGTGCGCGGTGTCCGAGGGGTCGTCCTCGTTCATCGCGATCTCTTCGAGCACCACGCCCCGCTCGGCGTCCACGTCCCGCGGCGTGATCAGCGAGCTGGTCACCATGTCGCAGAGCACGTCGATCGCCAGCGGCAGGTCGGAATCGAGCACCCGCGCGTAGTAGCAGGTGAATTCCTTGCCGGTGAAGGCGTTCAGCTCGCCGCCGACCGCGTCCATGGCCGCGGAGATGTCCAGCGCGGTACGCCGGCTCGTGCCCTTGAACAGCAGGTGCTCCAGGTAGTGAGTGGCGCCGGCGTGCACGAGATCCTCGTCGCGCGACCCCACCCCCACCCAGATGCCGATGGCTGCCGACCGCACGGCCGGCAGCGACTCGGTGATGACCCGCAGGCCTCCGGGCAGCACGCTGCGCGACACCCTGCCGTCATCGGGCGATAGCCGGGGCGTCATCGCCCCGGCCTCCCCCTGGTTACCGGGTCCGGCGGTACCAGCCGGCCGCTGGGCGCTCACGACTCGCGCGGCCGACGCTGGCGGTGCCTCGTTCTGTGGTGCGCCTCGCGGCCGCCTTCCCGGTTGCCCTCGTGACCGTCTTCGCGGCTGCCCTCACGGTGGCCGTGCTCGGCTGACCCGGATGCGTCCCGGCCAGGCTGACCGCCGTCCCCCGCCTCGCCGGACGCCTCCCGCTCGATGACCTCCACGGGCACCAGGGAGAGCTTGCCCCGGTCGTCCACGTCGCGGATCTCGACCTGGATCTTCTCGCCGACCTTGAGCACGTCGTCCACGTTGTCGATCCGGGCGCCGCCGTGCAGCTTACGGATCTGGGTGATGTGCAGCAGCCCGTCCTTGCCGGGCAGCAGCGAGACGAACGCGCCGAACGTGGTCGTCTTCACCACCGTGCCGAGGAATCGCTCGCCCACCTCGGGGATGTGCGGGTTGGCGATCGCGTTGACCGCGGACCGGGCGGCCTCGGCGGACGGCCCGTCGGTGGCCCCGATGTAGATGGTGCCGTCGTCCTCGATGGTGATCTCGGCGCCGGTGTCCTCCTGGATCGAGTTGATCATCTTGCCCTTGGGGCCGATGACCTCGCCGATCTTGTCCACCGGGACCTTGATCGTGATGATCCGCGGCGCGTTCGGGCTCATCTCGCCCGGCGCCTCGATGGCCTCGCGCATCACGTCGAGGATGGTCAGCCGGGCGGCCCGCGCCTGGGTGAGCGCGCCGGCCAGCACGGACGCGGGGATTCCGTCCAGCTTGGTATCGAGCTGCAGCGCGGTGATGACGTCCTTGGTCCCGGCGACCTTGAAGTCCATGTCACCGAACGCGTCTTCGGCGCCGAGAATGTCGGTGAGCGTGACGTACTGATCGCCCTCGTTGATCAGGCCCATGGCGATGCCGGACACCATGTCCTTGAGCGGCACGCCCGCGTCGAGCAGCGCCATAGTGGACGCGCAGACCGAGCCCATCGAGGTCGAGCCGTTGGAGCCGATCGCCTCGGACACCTGCCGGATCGCGTAGGGGAACTCCTCGCGGGTGGGCAGCACGGGGATCAGCGCCCGCTCGGCCAGCGCCCCGTGCCCGATCTCGCGGCGCTTGGGCGACCCGACCCGGCCGGTCTCCCCGGTCGAGTACGGCGGCATGTTGTAGTTGTGCATGTAGCGCTTGGTCCGCTCGGGGTTGAGCGTGTCGATCATCTGCTCCATCCGGAGCATGTTCAGCGTGGTCACGCCCAGGATCTGGGTCTCGCCGCGCTCGAACAGCGCCGAGCCGTGTACCCGGGGCAGCACGTGCACCTCGGCGGAGAGCTGGCGGATGTCGGCCAGCCCGCGGCCGTCGATGCGGATCCCGTCCCGGATGATCCGCTCCCGGACCAGCTTCTTGGTCAGCGCGCGGTAGGCGGCGCTGATCTCCTTCTCCCGGTCCTCGAACTGGCTCGACAGCTTCTCCGCGGCCAGCGCCTTGATCCGCTCGGTCTCGGCCTCGCGCTGCTGCTTGCCGGCGATCGTCAGGGCCTGGGCGAGCTCGTCGGAGACCGCATCGGCCACGGCGTCGTAGACGTCCTGCTGGTAGTCGATGAAGACCGGGTACTCGGCCGTCTCCTTAGCCGCTTCGGCCGCCACCTGCAGCTGCGCCTCGCAGAGCACCTTGATGAACGGCTTGGCCGCATCGAGGCCCTCGGCCACTGTCTGCTCGGTGGGCGCGACCGCCCCGGAGGACTGATCGGCGAGCAAGCGCAGCGTCCGGGGCGTGGACTCGGCCTCGACCATCATGATGGCCACATCGCCGTCGTCGAGCACCCGGCCGGCCACGACCATGTCGAAGGTCGCGTCCTCAAGCTGGGAGTACGTGGGAAAAGCTACCCATTGCCCCTTGATCAGTGCGACCCGCACGCCCCCGATCGGCCCGGAGAACGGCAGCCCGGCCAGCTGGGTGGACAGCGAGGCGGCGTTGATGGCCACCACGTCGTACAGGTGATCGGGGTGCAGGGCCATGATCGTCTCGACGATCTGGATCTCGTTGCGCAGGCCCTTGACGAACGACGGGCGCAGCGGCCGGTCGATCAGGCGGCAGGTGAGGATCGCGTCCTCGGACGGACGGCCCTCCCTACGAAAAAACGAGCCGGGGATCCGGCCCGCGGCATACATCCGCTCTTCCACGTCCACGGTGAGCGGGAAGAAATCCAGCCCTTCCCTGGGGTGCTTGGACGCCGTCGTCGCGGACAGCACCATCGTCTCGTCGTCGAGGAAGACGACGGCCGATCCTGATGCCTGACGGGCTAGGCGCCCGGTTTCAAATCTGATCGTGTGTGTGCCGAACTGGCCGTTGTCTATGACGGCTTCGGCGCTATGCACACCCTCCACGGGTGAGACCTCCTTGCGGGTACGTGCGGTTCGATACCGCACCTGTTGTCCCGCGCTTCCCGAAGCCCGGGGCGGGCCGCCGTGGCCGTAGGGGCCACGGCGGCGGCCGGCCGGTCTTCGATTGAAGCCCTCGGCTTGCCCGCTGGCGCCCGCTGCGGCTGCGCCATGCGGCCGCGTGTTCGCGGTATCCAGCGGATCCGGGGACCACTACCGAGGACCGGCCCTTGGTGCCTTGCATTCGCTCCGGGACCGGGTTGCGGGACATCGATCCTTGGTCGTATTCAGTTGTGGCGGCGTGCGAAACCGCCGCCTTGGCGCCGGGCCGGTGCCTACCTGCGCAGGCCCAGGCGCTCGATGAGTGCGCGGTAGCGGGTGATATCGGTCTTGGCGAGGTACTTCAGCAATCGCCTGCGCCTGCCGACCAGCAGCAGCAGCCCGCGGCGGCTGTGATGGTCGTGCTTGTGCACCTTGAGGTGCTCGGTCAGGTCGCTGATTCGTCGGGTCAGCAGCGCGACTTGGACTTCCGGCGAACCGGTGTCACCCTCACCGGTCGCGTGCTGGCCGATAATCTCCGCTTTCACGGTGCTTTCAAGCGGCACGTGGCTCCTTCATGCGAATCGTCGTGGTGCTGCCCGTTGGTGCTGGGGCAGCCCGGGCCCGGTGGGTTACTGGAACAGCGAGGGGACCGTCATCTGCTGCATGAGGGCGCAGCACAATACGGCGGCCATCCACCGGACCGCAACTCACGGTATCACGGCCCGCACGCTCCCCCGTCCAAGTCGAGGCGTCCGCGTGGCCTGGTTATCCGTGTGGCCTGGCTACCTGTAGAACGCGCCGGCAGCGGGGGTTATGCCCGCGCAGCCGGGCTACGGGAGCCGGCCGGCGGTCAGTGCCCTGGCCTCGCCGACGTCGACGCGCATCTGCGCCACGAGGTCATCGACCGAGACGAACTTGACCGTAGCCCGCAGCCTGACGGCGAAGTCCACCGCCACGTGCGCCCCGTACAGGTCCAGGTCGTCGCGGTCCAGAGCGTAGGCCTCCACGGTGCGGTCGCCGCCGTCGAAGGTGGGATTACTGCCGATCGAGATCGCCGCGGGCCAGCACTCGTCCCGCGACCCGTCCGGGGCGAGCGTGGACAGCCAGCCCGCGTAGATGCCGTCGGCCGGGATGGCGGTGTGCGGCGGGGTCTGCAGGTTCGCGGTGGGAAAGCCGAGCGCGCGGCCCCGCTGCTGTCCCCGCACCACCACGCCCTCCACCCGGTGCGGGCGGCCGAGCGCCTCGGCCGCGGCGGTGACGTCGCCGGCCGCCAGCCGCTCCCTGATGTAGCTGGACGAGATCGTCACCCCGTTGGACACCAGCAGCGGAACGCCGACGGCGGTGAAGTCGTACTTCTCGCCGAGCTGGCGGAGCAGCGCCACGTCGCCGGCCGCCTTGTGGCCGAACCGGAAGTTCTCGCCGACCACCACCCGGGCCGTATGCAGCCGGTCGGCCAGCACCGCGCGTACGAACTCGTCCGGGGCCAGCCGGGAGAACTCCAGGGTGAACGGCAACATGCACACCGCGTCGACGCCGAGCCCGGCCAGCAGCTCGGCCCGCCGCCGGGTGGTGCACAGGAACGGCGGGTGGGTGCCCGGGCGCACCACCTCGTCAGGATGCGGGTCGAAGGTGAGCACGACCACGGGCAGGCCGGGTTCGCGCGCGGCGTCCAGTGCGTGGTGAACGATGCGCTGGTGACCGCGGTGCACGCCGTCGAACACGCCCACGGTGACCATGCAGGGACCCCAGCCGTCGGGCACGTCGTCCAGGCCGTGCCAGCGTCGCACGCCTACCTCCGCATGACAGTGACGGGAGCGCCCGCTGCGGGCACTGCGTGTCCTAAGCCTGCCATGCGATCACGGCGAAGCCGACCACGCGGGGTCGCAGCCCGCTCTCCGGGCCTGCGCGGCTGCTAAGGCACGAAGACGGCCAGCGGACGCAACGTTTCCGCCTCCCCGGTGACCAGGGCGATCAGGGACCCGTCGGGCCCGAATGCGGCCGTCGTGCCGCCGGCCGGGCCGGAAGCGGGCAGCCGGCCGCCGTGGGCCAGCCGGGCGGCCTGCTCGGCGGTGAGATCCAGCCGGGGGAAAGCGGCCGCAGCCGCCTGCGCCAGCGGCAGCACGGCGAGCTCGGCGGACAGCTGGTCGAGGGTCCGCGCGTCTTCCTCGCGGTACGGGCCGACCCGGGTGCGGCGCAGCCGGGTCAGATGCCCGCCCACGCCGAGCGCCGCGCCGAGGTCGCGGGCGAGGGCACGGATGTAGGTGCCGCTGGAGCAGGTCACGGTCACGTCTGCGTCCAGCAGGTCGACATGGCGGCGCACGGCCTGCACAGTGAGGTCGCGCACGGTCACCGTGCGCGGCTCGAGCCGGAGCGGCGCGCCGTCGCGGGCGAGCTGGTAGGCCCGCTTGCCGCCGACCTTGACCGCGCTCACGGCGGGCGGGATCTGGCGGATCTCGCCGCGCAGCGCGTCGGCGGCGGCGGTCAGGCTCGGCCGCGATACCCCGCGCGCGGACGCCCGCGAGATGATCGTCCCGTCGGCATCGTCGGAGTCCGTGGCCTGGCCGAGCCGGATCGTAGCCGAGTATTCCTTCTCGGTCAGGGCCAGGTGGCCCAGCAGCCGGGTGGCTTTCTCCACGCCCACCACCAGCACCCCGGTGGCCATGGGGTCCAGCGTGCCGGCGTGACCGACCCGGCGGGTACCGGCCAGCCTGCGGACCCGCGCCACGACGTCATGGGACGTGAGCCCGGCCGGCTTGTCGACGATGATGAGCCCGCCCGGCGCGGTCACCGGCCACCGGCCTCCGCCGTGTCGGCCGGCGCCGCGGGGACCGGCCGGGGCCCGTCCGGGATCGCGAGCAGCGCGCGCAGCCGCGCCAGGGCCTCCGGCACGGCCTCGTCGGTGGTGAACCCGGCCGCCTGGCTGTGCCCGCCGCCGCCCAGCGCGACGGCGGCCCGGGCCACGTCGACCCGCCCCTTCGACCTCGCCGACACGTGCCAGAACCCGTCGTCGGACTCCTTGAACACCACCGCGACCTCGGCCTCGTCGGTGCGGCGCAGCACGTCGATCACGTCCTCGGTGACCTCGTATGGCAGGCGGCCGGCCGCCCGGTCTTCCCGGGTAACCGTCGTCCACACCAGGCCGTACCCTCCGGCCTGCCCGGGCTCGAGCACGGCCCGGCCAAGCGACGCGGACAGCAGGTGCAGATAACCGAACGGCGCCCGGTCCAGCTCGCGGGCGAAGAACGCGGGGTCCAGGCCAGTCTCGATCAGCCGCGCCGCCATCCGGTGTACCTCCGGCGTGCTGGAGAACCTGAACGATCCGGTGTCGGTGATCAGGCCGGTGTAGAGCCCGGCGGCGATGGTGGCGGTGAGCGGCACGTCCATGGCGTCGATCAGCTGCCCGGCCAGCACGGCGGTGGCGGCCGCGGCCGGGTCGATCAGGTTGATCGTGCCGAAGCCCGGGTTGGATGCGTGGTGGTCCAGCACGATCAGCTCGGTGGCCCGGGTGGCGTGCCCAGCCAGCAGCCCCAGCCGGTCCACGCTGGAGGCATCGAAGGTGACCATCAGCCGGGGCCGCTCCGGATACGCCTGCGGCGGGCTCAGCATGTCCAGGCCGGGCAGGAAGCGCAGGATCGCGGGAATCTCGAAGGGGTGGTCACCAAAGGAGGCGATCACCCGCCGGCCCCCCCGCGCGGTCAGCGCGTGCGTGACGGCGAGCATCGAGCCGAGCGCGTCACCGTCCGGGCGAACATGGCAGGCCAGGCAGATCTCGTCGGCCCGGTCCAGCGTGCTGACCGCACGGTCCCAGTCCTCGTGTCGGATGCCGCGGGTCATGCCCCGGGGTCCGCGTCCTGCTGCGGGCCCGGGACCGGCTTGTACGGGTCGGGGTCGCCGGCTGGCTCGGCGCCCTCACGGGTGGCCGCGACCTCCGCGTCCGCCTCGCGGGCCGCCGCGACCAGGTCCTCGATGTGCTGGACGTTGTCCGGCAACGTGTCGGGTACGAAGGCCAGCGACGGGGTGTGCCGCAGCCCGGTCTGACGACCCACCTCGGACCTGATCACGCCGGTGGCGCTGGCCAGCGCCGCGGCGGTGTCGGCGCGGTCGCGGGCGGAGCCGTAGACGGTATAGAAGACCGTCGCCTCCCGTAGGTCGTTAGTGAGCCTGGCCTCGGTGATCGTGACGAAGCCGAGCCGCGGATCCTTGATCCGCCGCTCCAGCATCTCGGCCACGATCTGCGCGATCCGGTCAGCGAGCTTGCGAGCCCTGGCCGCGTCCATGACCTGTCAGTCCTCCTCCCGCCGCAGCCGCTGCCGGGCTGACAGCAACTCGACGTCCGGGCGAGCGGCGACCCGCCGCTCGCACGCCGTCAGCACGTCGGTGCAGTGCCCCGCGGTCGAGGCCACGACCGCCACTGCGATCTCCGTTCGCCGGTGAACGTCCAGGTGACCGGTCTCTGCTACCGCGGCACCGGGAAAGCTGCGGCGCAGGTCGGCGATCAGCGGCCGGACCACCGACCGCTTCTGCTTCAGCGAGCGTACGTCGCCGAGCAGGACATCCAGGGCCAGGGTGCCCACGTACACGGCTATCCCGCCGCCGGCCGGGCAGGCCGGCCGGCGGCCGGACGGGCAATTACCGCGCCCGTGGCTTCTCCCGCATCTCGAAGGTCTCGATCACATCTTCGACCTTGATGTCGTTGTACCCGATGCCGATGCCGCACTCGAAGCCCTCGCGGACCTCGGTCACGTCGTCCTTGAAGCGGCGCAGCGAATCGACCGAGAGGTTGTCCGAGACGACCACGCCGTCGCGCACCAGGCGCGCCTTGCTGCCCCGGTTGATCGTCCCCGAGCGCACGATGCAGCCGGCCACGTTGCCGATCCTCGGTACCCGGAAGACCTCCCTGACCTCGGCCGTGCCCAGCTGGACCTCTTCGAACTCGGGCTTGAGCATGCCCTGCAGCGCGGCCTCGACCTCCTCGATCGCCTGGTAGATCACCGAGTAGTACCGGATGTCCACGCCCTCGCGCTGGGCCAGCTCGCCGGCCCGCCCCGCCGGACGGACGTTGAAGCCGATGATCACGGCGTCCGACGCGATGGCCAGGTTCACGTCGTCCTGGGTGATCGCACCGACACCCCGGCTGATCACGCGCAGGCCCACGTCCTCGCCCACGTCGATCTTCACCAGGGCGTCCTCGAGCGCTTCGACCGATCCGGAGACGTCGCCCTTGATGATGAGCAGCAGCTCTTCCTTCTCGCCGGCCTTGAGCGCGGACTCCAGGTCCTCCAGCGTGACCCGCCGGGTGCGCCGGGCGAACTGCGCGCTGCGCTCCCTAGCCTCGCGCCGCTCCGCGATCTGCCGGGCCATCCGGTCGTCGGAAACCACGATGAAGTTGTCTCCGGCCCCGGGGACGGCGGTGAGCCCGAGCACCTGCACCGGCCGCGACGGCGGCGCCTCCGCGACCGGGTCGCCGTTCTCGTCCAGCATGGCGCGGACCCGGCCGAACGCCTCGCCGGCGACGATCGAGTCGCCGACGTGCAGCGTGCCGCGCTGCACCAGCACCGTGCCCACCGGGCCGCGGCCGCGGTCCAGGTGCGCCTCGATGGCCACGCCCTGGGCGTCCTGCTGCGGATTCGCCCGCAGGTCGAGCTCGGCGTCGGCGGTCAGCACGATCGCCTCGAGCAGGCCGTCGATGCCGATGCCCTCGCGGGCCGATACGTCGACGAACAGCGTCTGGCCGCCGAACTCCTCGGCCACCAGGCCGTACTCGGTGAGCTGGGCGCGCACCCGCTGCGGATCGGCGCCCTCCTTGTCGATCTTGTTGACCGCCACGACGATCGGCACCCCGGCCGCCTGGGCGTGGTTGAGCGCCTCGGTGGTCTGCGGCTTCACCCCGTCGTCCGCAGCGACCACCAGCACGACCAGGTCGGTGGTCTCCGCGCCGCGTGCGCGCATCGCGGTGAACGCCTCGTGGCCCGGGGTGTCGATGAACGTGATCCTGCGCGGCCGGCTGTCTACCTCGATGGTGACCTGGTAGGCGCCGATGTGCTGGGTGATGCCGCCCGCTTCGCGGGCCACCTCGTTGGTGTTCCTGATCGCGTCCAGCAGCTTGGTCTTGCCGTGGTCGACGTGGCCCATCACGGTGACCACCGGGGGACGCGGCGCAAGGTCGGCCTCGTCGCCGGAGTCCTCGCCGAAGTCGATGTCGAACGACTCCAGCAGCTCCTTGTCCTCTTCTTCGGGGGACACGACCTGCACGTTGTAGTTGAGCTCGGCACCGAGCAGCTGCAGCGTCTCGTCGTTGACCGACTGGGTGGCGGTCACCAGCTCGCCCAGGTGGAAGAGCACCTGTACCAGCGAGGCCGGGTTGACGTTGATCTTGTCCGCGAAGTCGCTCAGCGACGCGCCGACCGGCAGCCGGATGACCTGCCCGTTGCCGCGCGCGATCGTGACGCCGCCGATGCTCGGCGCCTGCAGGTTGTCGAACTCCTGGCGCCGCTGCTTCTTCGACTTGCGGCCACGGGCCGGACGCCCGCCGGGTCGGCCGAATGCACCCTGCGTGCCGCTCCGGCCACGGCCGCCGCCGCCCGGACGTGCCCCGCCGCCGGGACCACGGCCGCCAGCGCCACCGGGACCACCAGGGCCGCCGCGGCCGCCGGGCGATGTGCCGACGCCGCCGCCGGGACCCCCGCGGCCGCCGGGACGCGACCCGGTACCTCCCGGGCCGCCACGAGCGCCGCCGGGACCCCCGGACGCACCGCGGCCGGGACCGCCGCTGCCCGAGCCGCCCGGACCACTCGTCCGGGGGCGCATGTTCATCGGGCTCGGCCGCGGGCCGCCGGGGCGCGGCATGTCAGCGGGGCTGGGCCGCCCGGGACCGGAACCGCCAGGGCGCGTCCCGCCTGCGGGCTGTCCTGGCCGGCCGCCCTGGCCCGGGCCCGTCGGACCACCGGTACCCGGCTGTCCCGGCCTGGCCTGCGCCGGGTGCGGGCCGGCGCCCATGCCGGTCGCGGTGGAACTGAACGGGTTGTTGCCAGGCCGGGGCCCGGGGCGCGGACCCGGGCGCGGACCCGGGCGCGGTCCGCTCGGCCGTGACTGGTCCGGGTGCGGCCGCTGGCCCGGCTCGGCCTGCGCGGGCGCGCGGGATGCGGGGGCCGGAGCGGGCGCAGCTGCGCCCGCGGGCGACGGCCCCACGTCAGCGGGACTGGCCGGGGCGCCGTCCGCCGGAGCGGGCGGCGCCGTGGCGGCCGCCTCGGCCGCGGCCGGGGCGGGTGCCGCGGGCGCGGGTGCCCGCCCCGCCCGGCCATCCTGGCGCTGCCCGTCCGCGCGCTGCCCGTCTGCGCCTGCCTCCGCGCGCGCGGAGGCAGGCGCAGACGGGGCCTGCGCTGCCTGTGACCCGATGGACTCTCTGAGCCTGCGCACGACCGGCGCCTCGATCGTCGAGGACGCCGAGCGCACGAACTCACCCATTTCCTGGAGCTTGGCCATCACGGCCTTGCTCTCTACACCAAGTTCCTTCGCGAGCTCGTAAACCCGGACCTTCGCCACTGCGCTCCTGCCTCGGCCGGTTTCACCCGGACCTGCTTCCGGACCTCCCAACCGGTCCGGGGCAGTGGTTGCCCTGGGCCGGCGTCAGCCTGCCGTACTCATCGCCTTGTGCTCATCGGGCGCTCATCGCTGTCTTGACCCGCTTTCCCGAGACGGTTCCCATCCTCTGCTGCTCCGCCCGACCGAAGATACCGGGTAAGCAACTGCCCGCCGAGCGGTCCCGGCACGCGCAGTGCACGGGGAAACGCCCGGCGATGCTGCGCTTGCTCCCAGCACCTCTGGCTGAGGTGAAGGTACGCACCCCGGCCAGCCAGCTGTGCCAGCGGATCGGGAACAAGCTCGTTCCCGGCCGCGACTATGCGAAGCAACTCGGACTTGGCCGCACGCTCCCTGCATCCCACGCAGGTCCGCACCGGGGCGCGGACATGCGTCACAGGGGCCGCTCGGCCATCTGCGGACAAGTCTACCGCGTCGCGGAGTCGGCGGCGTCCGCAACACTGCCAGGCGCGACACTGCCAGGCGCGACACCGCCGGGCGCGACACCGCCGGGCGCGACACCGCGGGGCGCGACACTGCCGGGCGCGTCACTGCCGGGCGCGGTAGCGTCCGGCGCAGTGTCCGACACGATATCGATCTTCCAGCCGGTCAGCCGCGCGGCCAGCCGGGCGTTCTGGCCCTCTTTGCCGATCGCCAGCGACAGCTGGTAGTCGGGCACGACCACCCGGGCGATCCGGGCTTCCGGATCCACGATGTCCACCCGGGAGACCCTGGCCGGCGACAGCGCGTTGGCGACGAACTCGGCCGGGTCCTCCGCGTAGTCGACAATGTCGATCTTCTCGCCGTGCAGCTCGGTCATGACGTTGCGGACCCGGCTGCCCATCGGGCCGATGCAGGCGCCCTTCGCGTTCACGCCCTGCTGGTGGGACCTGACCGCGATCTTGGTGCGGTGGCCGGCCTCGCGGGCGATCGCGGCGATCTCCACCGCGCCGCTGGACATCTCGGGCACTTCGAGCGTGAAGAGCTTCTTGACCAGGTTCGGGTGGGTCCGCGAGAGCGTGACCGAGGGACCCCGGTGGCCCTTGTGGACGCGCAGGACGAAGCAGCGCAGGCGCTCGCCGTGCGCGTATCGCTCTCCCGGGACCTGTTCGGCGGCGGGCAGGATCGCCTCGATCTTGCCCAGGTCGACGAGCACGGACCGCGGGTCCTTGCCCTGCTGGATGACCCCGGCCACCACGTCGCCCTCGCGGCCGGCGTACTCGCCGAAGGTCAGCTCGTCTTCCGCGTCCCGCAGGCGTTGCAAGATCACCTGGCGGGCCGTGGTCGCGGCGATCCGGCCGAAGCCATCCGGCGTGTCGTCGTACTCCCCGGTGACTTCACCGTCCTCGCTGGTCGTGGCGGCCCAGACGGTCACGTGACCGCTGGTCCTGTCCACCTGCACGCGCGCCGTCGGCGCCGCCCCGTCGGTGCGGTGGTACGCCACCAGCAGCGCATCCTCGATCGCCTTGATCGCGAGCTCCATGGAGATGTCCTTCTCGCTCTCCAGGCTGCGCAGGACACTCAAGTCAATGTCCATCGGGCTGCACCCCCAGGTCCTTGAACTCCACCTGAACCTGCCCTGGCCCGAGCTCGGCGTAGCCGAACTCGCGGCGTTCACCGTCGACCTCAAGGGTCACCGCGGCCGCCCCGGCCGTAACGATCCTGCCCTCGACGGTGCGTGACGGGCCGGCATCGGCCGTCCGGGAAGACGAGCCGCGGACCGGAACCCGGACCAGACGGCCGGACGCGCGACGCCAGTGCCGCGGCTCGGTAAGCGGGCGATCCACTCCCGGCGAGGACACTTCGAGCGTGTAGGGCCCAGGACCCATCAGATCGCTGGCGTCGACCTCGGCGGCGACGGCCCGGCTGACCAGCGCGATGTCGTCCAGGCTCACGCCCTGCTCGGCGTCCACCACGACGCGCAGCAGGCTCCGGCGGCCCGCCCGGCCGATCCGGACCGACTCAAGCTCAAGTCCCGCCGCGCTGACCACCGGCTCGAGCAGGCCGGCCAGACGCTCCGGATGTGCCGCAACATGGCGGGAGCCACCGCTCATCACGACCTCCTCGCCCGCCAGCTGTGCTGTTGTCCTGCCCTGTTAGCCTATCCGCGGCGCGGCGGCAGGCTGACCGCCGGAGGCCGGCGCGTTGGCGCGGGTCATTGCGCACGACCAAGCTCTAAACTCGGCGGCAACGATCCAGGCCGTTCGGCGGGAGGTTCGGTGGCGGCAGACCCGACGCGGCGCCGGGTGCTGGCCGCGTCGGCCCTGATGCTGACGGCGGCCGGCACCGCCGGCTGCGCGTCAGGGCAGGCCTGGCCCTGGGCCCGGCCGCCGGTCCCGGTCCCCGAGGTGGGGATGCTCAGGAACGTGATCGCCGCCGAGGACACCCTGGTCTCCACGTACACCGCGGTGCTGTCGGCCCGGCCCGCCCTCGCGGCGACGGTCTCGCCGCTGCTGCGCCAGCACCAGCAGCACCTGGCTCAGTTGCGGGACCGGCTGATGGTGCCCGCGGGCGCCCGCCCGTCACCGACGAAGACGGCCCGCGCGCGCCAGGCACCGGTCCCGGCCGGCCGGGCCGCGGTCCTGGCCTACCTGCGCCACGCCGAGACCGATCAGGCCGCATTCCTGGTCCACACGCTGGCCGCGGTGGTCACGCCTTCGCTGGCGCAGCTGATGGCCAGCATCAGTGCCAGCGAGGCCGCGCACGCCGCGCTGCTGGACTCCGCGGGGTCGCCGCGGTGACCACGGCGGGCCGCCGGGCGCGGCCGGGGAAAGCCGCCGGGAACGCGGCGCTGCAGGACGCCCTGGCCGCCGAGAACGCGGCCATATTCGGCTACGGGGTGGCGGGCGCCTACCTGACCGGCCGCCAGCGGGCTACCGCGACGGCGTACTGGAACGAGCACCGGTCGGCCCGGGACACGCTGTCCGGCCTGCTCCGCGCGCGAGGGGAGCAGCCGGCCCCCGCCGCCGCCTCCTACAAGCTGCCGTTCGGCGTGCACACCGCGGCCGAGGCGGCCTCGCTCGCGATCTTTCTCGAGAACGGGGTCACAGCCGCCTACCTCGGCCTGGTCGGGGTCGGCGATGCGGGGCTGCGGACGTTCGGCGCCCGGGCCATGCAGGCCGCGGCGATCCGGGCCACGTCCTGGCGCGGATCCACGGTGGCGTTCCCCGGGATGCCGACCGCCCGGCCGAGCCCGCCGCGGGCCCGCTGACCGGACCGGCCTAACTCAGTGCGGCCGGCAGGGGCTCCGCGTGCAGCACCGTCAGGCGGGATACCGCCCGGGTCAGCGCCACGTACAGCCGGTGCGGACCGCGGCCGCCCGTGGCCGTGATCCTGGCCGGCTCCACCACGATCACGTGGTCGAATTCCAGGCCCTTGGCCAGGGTGACGGGGACGACGGTGAGCCGGTCCTCGCCGCTGGCCCCGTCCAGCACGGCGTGCCCGATGCCGGCCGCGCGCAGCAGCCGGGACAGCTCGGCCACCTGTTCATCGGCCGCGATGACCGCGATCGAGCCGGGCCGCGCGCTCGCCGTAGCGCAGGCCGCCCGCAGCGCGGCGTCCAGGCCGCCCGGGCTGGTGGCCACGATGTCCAGCGCGCCGGGATCATGCCGCAGCGACGCCGACCTGGCCAGGGTGGGTGCTATCTGGTCGAGCAGCCGGTCCGCGAAATCGAGGATCTGCCGCGGCACGCGGTAACCCACCTCGAGGACCCGGAGCTGGGCGTCGCGCTTGCCGAGATGGCCGAGCAGCTCGGGCCAGCTCTCGGTGGCGCACGGACTGGTGCCCTGTGCGAGGTCGCCCAGCACGGTCGCCGAGCCGGTCTCGCACCTGCGGCCGATGGCGCGGCACTCCATCGGCGACAGATCCTGCGCCTCGTCCACCACCACATGGGCCACGCTGCCGGTCCGCTCGATCAGGTCGGCGGCCTCGTCGATCAGCACCAGGTCCGCTTCTGACCACCGGGCCGAGCGAGGGCTGGCTGGCCGGCCCGGCCAGCTGATCGCGCGCTGCTCCGCCTCGTCGAGCAGGCCTTCGGCGGCACGCGCCAGCTCGCCGGCGTCGGTGAGCACCGTGTGCACGAGCCGGACCGGATCCACCTTGGGCCAGATGGCGTCCACCGCCGCGCGCACCTGCCTGGTCCGGCGCACCGCGTCGTGCGTCCGGTCGTCGCAGCTCTCCCCCGCCGCTTCCATCCTGGTCAGGACCACGTGCGCGATCCGGTGCGCCAGCATCTCGCGGCCGGTGCCGTACCGGACCCCGCGGTCGCGCAGCTCGGTCACGAGTCCGGACAGCTCGTGCGTGCCCACCCGCCAGCGCCGCGATCCGCGCGGCAGCATGATCGGCTCGGCCGGGCGGGCCAGGCGCGCCCATAGCGCGCGGCGCAGCACCTCGGCCATCCGCGCGTCGCCCTTGATCCGCGCGGCGCGCTCGCCATCCTGGGCGCGGACCGCCGTGCCGGGTCGCGTCGCGACCAGGTCAGTGATGGTGACCTGGGTGACATCCATCTCGCCGAGCGCGGGCAGCACATTGCGGATGTAAGACAGGAAGGTGCGGTTCGGCCCGATGACGAGCACCCCGCGGCGCCCCATCCGCTCCCGGTGGGCATAGAGCAGGTAGGCGACCCGGTGCAGCCCCACCGCGGTCTTGCCCGTCCCGGGCGCGCCCTGCACGCAGATGGTCCGGTCCGCGTCGGCGCGGACGATGTCGTCCTGGTCCGGCTGGATCGTGGCCACGATGTCGCGCATCGGGCCCGACCTGGGCCGCTCGATCTCCTCCAGCAGGATGCGGCTGACTTCCGGCCCCCCCGGCGGTCCCGGCGGCGCCGCCGCGGGCGCGGTGAAGTCCTCGTCCTCGTAGGCGGTGAGCTCGCCGCCGGCGAAGCCGAACCGCCGCCGCATGTCCAGCCCCATTGGATCGGCCCGGCTGGCCCGGTAGAACGGCCGGGACACCGGGGCCCGCCAGTCGATCACCACCGGATGGCCGCCCGGGTCGTGCACGTGCCGTCGTCCGATGTGGAACGTCTCCGGGCCGGACCCGGCCGCGCCGGACGGGCCCGCGGCGGCGGGGTCTTCCCAGGGCGACTGGTGGTAGTCCAGCCTGCCGAAGAACAGCGGGGTGTCGGGCAGGTCACGCAGCGCCTCGGCCCGCCGGTACAGGTCGGCCTTGAGGTACTCCTCCGACACGGGGTCCCCGCCGAGGGCGCGCAGCGAGAGCACGTTCTCGCGCATCAGCCGCAGGAACTTCCGCGACCGGGTCAGGTGGAGGCGTTCGGCGGCGATCACCGGGTCGGCGGGGCCGCGGGCTTGATCGGGGTCGGTGTCGGCGGGCTCCTTGTCCAGGCGGCTGGCGGCGGGCATGCCTCGTCTCCTCGATGGCATCGGGGCTTATAGCACAAGAGCCAGCAGCCTAGCAAGAGGCTCCGGTGAGGTCATCTGGTTTGCTGCCGTCCGGTCACGCCGGCGTGACCACGTACTGGCGCAGGCAGAGGTCGGCGAAGGTGACTGGGCCGCGCGGCCCGGGAACGTGGTCGACGTTGATGCCCGTCTCCGGGACGCCGCGGAGCTTGAAGCCGTCCAGCAGCCTGGTGCTCGCGTTCCAGAACGCGCCGGTGCCCCGGTAGGCGTCGAGGAACCGCCGGGCCGCGGCGGGATCTGAAGTGACGATGCCGGCGGCGAGCCCGGAGGTCTCGTCGTTCGCGGTCCGAGCGGCGGTCACGGCGTCGGATACCGGGGCGATGGTCACCGTGGCCTCCCGGCCGGCCTGCAGCGCCCACTCGCGCCCGAGCGGATGGTCGTGCGGCGGAAGCGAGGGGGCCACGACCGCGGTCGCCAGCGCGCCCAGCGCGACCGGCAGCAGCTCGTCCCAGCGGCCGGAGCAGATGAGCAGCAGGTTGAGCCGGTTGCACACGCCCAGCCGGTCCAGGCTCTCGGTGATCAGCCGGGTGGCCTCGGCGGGCTCGGCGGCCCGGTCCAGGTAGAGCACGCCGCCGCCGTCGGCGTGGGCGAGGGTGCGGACACCGTGGCGCGCGGCCTCGGCGGCCAGCGACCGGGTGGTCTCGCCGCTGCCGCGCAGGATCACCAGGGGTATCAGGCCCGGCTGGCGGACCAGCTCGGCCGCCGCGGCGTGATCGGCGGTGCGGACGAGCTGCAGCGCCCGCGGGCTGATCCCGGCCTTCTCCAGGGCCGGCGAGATCGCGTGGTCGAACAGCGCGGCGGCTGAGGCGAGCGCCGCGGCGCCGGTGCGCAGCACCCCGGCATTGCGCGACTTGAGCAGCTGCGAGGCGATGTCGACGGTAACCGCGGGGCGCGCCTCGAAGTTGGCTCCGACCACGCCGATGGGAACGCGGCGTTCGGTCAGGCGTAGCCCGTCCGGCAGCGTGCCCAGCGGCGTCGCCTCCGGGGGGAACGCGACCCCGGCGAGCAGCTCGAGCTGGCGGGCGGTGGCCGCCAGCCGCTGCTCGTCCAGCCGGAGCCTGTCCAGCAGGCCGCGGCCCAGTCCCTGCCGGGTGCCGCGCGCCATGTCGGCCTCGTTCGCCTCGAGGATGACCGCGGCCCTCTCGGCGAGCAGGCTGGCCATCTGCCGCAGGGCGCCGTCGATGACGGCGCCGGGGGCCGCGGCCAGGCCGGGCGCGGCCTGCCGGGCCGCCTCGCCGCAGGAGATCACCGCCTGCTTGGCATCGGTATCGGCCATGCAGACGAGGTTAAGCCATGGGACGGCCCTCACCAGGCCCAGTGGAAGCCGACCACCGTTCGCTCGATCGACCGCATGTACCTGTGCACCGAATGCTGGCTGTCGAGCGCGACGGGTTCCTCGCTGATGACGTCGCCCTCCACGCCGTCCCACACCGCCCACCAGATCGCCCGCGGCAGGCGCTGGGGGTGAAAGGCCACCCGGATGTCGACGTTTTCCGCGCGCTTCATCACGGCCCGGCGGTACTGTCGCCTGCTCGCGTCCATCAGGTTGTCGAGGTAGTGATACGTGTTCCAGTATTCGAGGGTCAGGGTCTCGCCGAGGGACAGCTTCTTGGCCAGCAGGATGTCGGTGGCGTAGAGGCCCTCGGCCAGTTCATGCGGATACCCCGATACCCCGCGGCAGCCCTGCCCCACCTCGAGCGTCAGGGTATCGGTGTCGTGGATGAAGGGAACGCTGTCCACTCCCTCCGCGGTCGCCTCGATGACCTTGAGCGTCCTGGCTCGCGCGACGAGACCGTCCTGGCCGACGTCGATATGATCGTGCAGCGACACGGTCTGATGCCTGGCCGGGCCGAAGACTTCTGCCACCCCCGCGAGCAGGTCGGGGCGCATGGCCCGGGGACCTGCGAGGACGCTGATCCGGCTCGATCCTGCCGCCAGCCGCCGCAGCCGGTCCGCTTCGGCGTCGGTGAAGCCGAATGCCTCGATGAACAAGGTCAGCGTGGCCCGGCTGAGCATCTTGCCGGACAGCGCCCGCAGCACCGTGTCCTTGAGCTGCCGGGGCAGCACGTCGGTGTCGCCCGGCGTGCGGGGGTGGCTCCAGCGGTACCTGGCGAGTACTTCGGCTACGGCCAGGTGGTTGACCTGACCGGGTCGGCTCCGTTCGGCATACTGTTCCCATCGCCTCCGGTAACGGCCCGGTCGCAGTAGCAACTCGCGCAAATACGCGGCAGCAGCCTGACGGTAGGCATCACGTACATCGGTCACGGCCCCGGTACCAGTCTTGCGACTTTAATGCGACATACCCTCACTATGCTACGGCCTCGGGTCTGGGTGAGGGGGGAGACACAGGTGGTGGTTAGGGGGGTGGCGTGACTATCGACGATCACGCCAGCGCGTCCACGCAAGTGCTTGGCCAGGCCTATTTCCTCGACCTCCTCGGCGACGCCTACAACGGGCTCGGTCACTACGACGAGGCCATCGCGGTGTTGTCCGAGGCGGCCGAGGCATTCCGGCGGCACGACGCTCAGCGCGCGCACGCAGAGTGCCTGTTCAAGATCGCGCAGGGCCACCTGGCCAAGGGTCGCGGCGAGCTGGCGATCGGGTACCTGGAGCAATGCCTGCCGATATTCGGTGAGCTGCACCTGCACGATCACGAACGGCAGGCGGCCGGGATCCTGAACGACTGCCGGGCGGCGGCCAGCTGACCGGCCGTGGCCCGATCCGGTGCGGACGGGCCAGGTGGGGTCAGAACAGCACGGACATGAAGGTGGCGACCTCGGTGAACCCGACCCGGCGGTAGGCCGCCCGGGCCGGGACGTTGAAGTCGTTGACGTAGAGCGACACCACCGGCGCGACGTTGCGCAGCGCCTCGGCCACCACCGCCGCGACGCCCGCGGCGGCCAGGCCGCGGCCGCGCGATTGCGGTCGCACCCACACGCCCTGGATCTGGCACGCCTGCGGGGTAACCGCGCCAATTTCCGCCTTGAAGACCACCTGGCCGTCCTCGATCCGGGCGAACGCCCGGCCCGCGCTGATCAGCTCGGCCACCCGGGCCCGGTAGCTCGCGCCCCCGTCGAAGCCCAGCGGCGAGACGCCGACCTCCTCGGTGAACATGGCCACGCTGGCCGGGAAGAGCACGTCGAGCTGTTCCGGCCGGACCCTGCGCACCAGCCGGTCGGGCGGAACGAGGGGCGGGGTGGTGATCGCCATAACCGGCTGGGCCCGGCGGACATCGCGGGGCTCTCCCCAGTGCGGGCGCAGCAGCTGCCACAGCTCGTCGATCGCATCCGCCGGTCCCACCAGCGATGAGCAGCGCCTGCCCTGGGTGCGGGCCCGGCCGGCGAACGCCGCGATCGCCTCCGAGCTGGCGGCCACCGGCACCAGGTTCGCCCCCGCGTAGCAGACCGAGGACAGCCGCCCGTCCGTGTGATGCCCCCAGACCTGCGCCCCGAGCCTGGCCGGGTCGAGGCCGCCGGCCCGCACCCGGGAGGCGACGAAAACGTTCACCACGGGATCGCGGTCGCACAGGGCCAGCACCTCGTCGCGATCTCGATCGCCTAGCGGGCGTAGCGACCCGGCCCACGGTGCCTTGACTCGCAGCACGCTTCCAGGGTAACGGCACCGACCGGTCAACACGCCGGCCGCGCCGACCAGGGCGGCGTCGGCGCGTGCTCAGCCCTGGGGCGTCGGGTCCGGCAGCGCGGCGCAGGTGGCGTTGACCGCACCCGGTCCCCCGGACTCGGGCAGCGCCCCGGTGGCCAGGTAGCGGTTCAGGTAGCCGTCCACGCAGGCATTCGGCGGGCTGGCCAGCGACTGGCCGTGGTTGCCGCCACCCGGGACGACCACGATGCGCGAGCTCGGCAGCTGCCGGTGCGCCTGCATCGCCCCCGGGTACGGCGTGGCCGCATCCAGCGTGCCCTGCAGCATGAGGATTCCCGGCAGCCCGGCCCCGGTGATCTGCAGCGGATGAGCCGCCCCCTTCACCGGCCAGAACGCGCAGGCGGCGTTGAACCACGTATTGTCCCAGGCCTCGAAGGGCGCGGTGCGGTACACCCGCCGGGTGTCGCGGTCCCACTTCGCCCAGTCACGCGGCCAGTTCACGTCGCTGCACTCGACCGCGTTGTAGACGGCGAACTCGTTCTCGCCCTGCGCGCCGTAGAGGTTGAACAGGCTGATGAGCTGCCCGGCCGAACCCGAGTGGTAGTAGGCGGCCAGCGCGGCCGCCAGGCCCGGCCACAGCGCGTCGTCGTAGGTACCTTCCAGGAACGTGTCGTGGTATTCGTCCGGGCCGATCAGCGGGCCGGACGGGCCGTCGATCGGGTGCGGGCCGAGCCGGGCGTTCACCCGGTACCACGCCCGGCGGACCTGGGACGCGGCCGTGCCAAGCTGATAGACGCGGTCATAGCGGGCCACCCAGGCGAAGAACGCGTTCATCCGGCCCTGGATGGCGTAGTCCTGGTCGAGGTTGTCGGTGTACCAGACGCCGGCCGGGTCGACGGTGCTGTCCAGGATCATCCGGCGGACCCGGCCGGGAAACATCGTGGCGTAGACCTGGCCGATGTAGGTGCCGTACGAGTACGCGAAATAATTGATCTTCTGCTGGCCCAGGGCGGCCCGGACAGAATCGACGTCCCTGGCCACATCCTCGGTGGTCATGTACGGGAGCAGCCAGCCGAACCTCTTATCGCAGTCCGCCGCGTAGGCCTTGGCCCGGTTCTCCTGGACCTGCTCGGCGGCGCGGCTGGCCGGGACGTTGCCGGGCCGCACCCCCCGGAAGAACCCGGGGTCGCAATGCAGCGCAGGCGTGCTTGACCCGACTCCGCGCGGGTCGAAGCCGACGATGTCGTACTCGGCGGCCACCTTGGGATCCAGGCCGGTGGCCACCTGGGCGGCCAGGCCGAGCCCGCTGGCTCCCGGGCCGCCGGGATTGACGAGCAGCACCCCCTGGCGCTGCCCGGGCGGGGCGGTGGCCGGGATCCGGGACAGCGCGAGCGTGATCTTTCGACCGTCCGGGTGCCGGTAATCCAGCGGCACCCGCAGCCGGGCGCACTGCATCCTGGGCACCTGGGTGCAGGAGTGCCAGCTCAGGTGGGTGCCAGCCCCCGTCCCCGTGGAAGCTCCGGTGCCCGCCGGGCCGCCCCCGGTGGCCAGCGAGCCGCCGGGCGAACCGGTGGCACTGCACGCCGCCGCGGTGATCGAGATCGCGGCGCCGACGGCCGCGGCGGTCATGGCGAGCCGGCCTGGCGGGGGCGCGCGGCCCGGCCGGCGCGACCGGTTCCCTCGGATCAGGTGCGTACCTGGCAGGCGGGACAGCATGAGAGCCATCTTGCCCGATCGCCCGGGCTGGCCCGCCCGGGCCGGGCGGCTCTCGCCGGTTCGCGCCCGGATCCCGGGCTCGCCTACCGAAGGCCATGATCACGGAGGAAATCGGCCCACGCCTGATCCCGGGTCGGGCCGTCTTCCCGGTCCGCGGGCGGCTGTGATCGTCCGGGCCGCACCAGGGTGGCGATGATCAGGATCAGCCCGCCGGGGAACGCGACCGCCGCCAGCGTGTTCAGCCCCGAGGGGGCCGAGCCCGCTACACCCCACAGGATGGCGCCCGCCACCGCGAGCAGGGCGCCGGCGATGAGCAGCCCGGTACGCGCGCCGCCCGGCGGTCCCGTAGGGCAGCTCCAGTCCAGGCCATGGGCCGCCCGCTGGAGACCGCACCGGTTGCACCGGTCCAGGTTGGACAGGTGGGTGGTGCGGTGCTGAAACTGCGGGTCGCCTGTCGCTGCGCTCATCGGCCTCGTCTCCTTGTGAGCGCTGACGCCCGGCGGGCGCCGTTTACCCGGGCGTCATCTGCTGCGCTGTCCGCCGCGGCGGGTGAGCGCGTCCACGGTCACCGCGGCCAGCAGGACGAGCGCCGTCCACATGAGCTGCGCGGCCGCGGTCAGCCCGATCAGCTGCAGGCCGTTGGCGATCACCCCGACGACCAGGCCACCGAGCACGGCGTCCAGCATCTTGCCCCGGCCACCGAAGAGGCTGGTCCCGCCGATGACCGCGGCGGCCACCGCGTACAGCACGTTCTGGCCGCCGTTGACGCCGCTGGAGATCGAGCCGAGGTAGGAGGCATAGATGATCCCGGTGATGCCGGCGGTCATCCCGCACAACCCGAAGGCCGCGATCCGGATCCGGCTCACGTTGATGCCCGCGCGCCTGGCCGCCTCGGCGTTGCCGCCAATCGCGTAAATGTACCGGCCGAACCGGGTGCGGCCGAGCAGCACCGTATAGCCCACCAAGACCGCCAGCACGATCAGCACTACCCACGGCAGGCCGCTCACGGCGAGCAGGACGCTGCCGCGGTTGGTGTTGCCGATGAGCACGACCACCACGCCGGCCACCGCGATCACGGCGATCTTCAGCAGCGTGATGCTGAGCGGCGGGGCGACCAGCCCGTTGACCCGCCGCCGCCGGTCCCGCAGGTACATCATCAGCCCGGCCAGCACGACGACGACGATCATCACGATCCAGCTCGCGGCCGGGCTGAGCGCGCCACCCTCGATGTCATTGATGATGTTGCTCTGCAGCCGGATCACGCCGCCCACACCAATCTTCCCGGCGGCGTCGATCAAGAACAGCAGCACGCCGGACAGGCCGAGCAAACCAGCCAGGGTGACGATGAACGACGGCAATCGCAGCCAGGTGATGATGATCCCCTGCAGTACCCCGTAGGCGGCGGTCGCGGCCAGGGCGATCAGCACCGATGCCCACCAGGGCCAGCCCAGCGCCAGCGTCCACAGCGCCAGCACCGCGCCGCAGGCCGCGGTGTACCCCGCCGCCAGGTCGATCTCGCCGAGCAGCAGCACGAACACCTCGGCCATGGCCAGGGTGATGATGAACGCGGCCTGGGTCAGCAGGTTGACCAGGTTGCCCGCCGACAGGAACAGCGAGCTCTTGATCTGGAAGAACACCACGATCACGATCACGCCGAGGATGACGGGCAGGGCTCCGCTCTCGCCGCTGCGGATCCGCTGGAGCCAGATCCGCGCGTACTCGCCCAACGATCCGGCCAGCAGTTCGGGCGCCGCGATCGGCGCGCCAACCGCGGCCTCCTCGGCCTGGATGTCGGGCGCGGCCTCGGTGGTGCCGGCGCCCCGCTCCTCCGGCCCTGGGTTCGTGGATGCCAAGGGTCAGCCCTCCGGGCCGAGGTTGGGGGTGTCCGCGCCTTGCGTCCGCTGCGAGGCGCCCGTCGTCATCAGGTCGACCACCGAGGCCGTGTTGTAGTCCGCCGCCGGTCCGACCGAGACCAGGCGCCCCAGGTACAGGACGGCGATCCGGTCGGCGACCTGGAAGACGTCGGTCAGGTTGTGCGAGACGACGAGCACGGCGATGCCGCGCCGGGCGAGGCGGCCGATGAGATCCAGCACCAGCGCCGTCTGGGACACGCCCAGCGCCGCGGTCGGCTCGTCCATGATCACCAGTTTCGCGTCCAGGATCACCGCCTTGGCCACCGCGACCGCCTGGCGCTGGCCGCCGGACAGCGAGCCCACCAGCTGGCGTATGTTGCGGACCGTGGTGACCCGCAGGTCGCTGAGCGTCTGCTTGGCGGTTTTCTCCATGCTCACCTCGTCCAGCAGCAGGTGCCGCCGCGGCTCGTGGCCGAGGAGCATGTTCTCCACGATGTCCAGGTTGTCACACAGCGCAAGGTCCTGGTAGACGGTGGCGATCCCGGTCTCGGTGGCATCCCTCGGCGAGCGGAAGTGCACCCGCTTGCCCTGCCAGGACATGTGGCCCCCCGACGGCTCCCAGATCCCCGAGATCGTCTTGATCAGGGTCGACTTCCCGGCCCCGTTGTCCCCGACCAGCGCGGTCACCTGGCCCGCCGGGATGCCGAGGTCGATGCCGGTCAGCGCCTGCACCGGGCCAAAGTTCTTGCCGATGCCGCGAAGCTCCAGCAGCTGCCCGTTCGCCGCAGCGGTTCCGTCTCCTTCGGCCGAGGGAGCCCGGCCCGCGTCCGCGGACCGGGCTCCTTCTGCGGAGCTACTGGTCACGGCCGATATCCTGGCCGCTCAGGTGACCTGCGTTCCTCATCCTGAAATGCCGGCCGCCGTGCACTCCGCGGCGTACTTGCCCTTGCACAGCTGCGAGGCAGGCACGAAATGGTCCGCGATCACGGTGTCGTTCATGTTCGCGGTGGTCACCCACGTGGGGGTCAGCAACACCGAGGCCACCTTGGTCTTGGTCTGCGGATCCGCGGTGGTGCCGTTCAGCAGGCTCGTCGGTGCCGGGACCCCGGCCCGCACGTACAGGGCCAGCGCGGCGGCCGCCTGGGCCTCCAGGTAGATCGGCTTGTACACGGTGCCGCACTGGTAGCCGGCCAGGATGTTCTGCAGCCCGGTCAGCGTGGCGTCCTGGCCGGTGGTCGGGAACGTCTTGGCCTTGACCCCCTTGTTCTGCAGGTAGTGGATAATCGGCGCGGCGTTCTCGTCGTTCGGGATCAGCGCGGCGTTGATGTTGGGATGCGCGGTGAACTGCTGCTGGAACTCGCTCAGCGCGGTCGGCGGGTCCCACGTCCCGGCCGGGTTGCTCACGTCCTTCCAGCCCGAGGTGAAGTGCGGGGCGAGCACCCCGTTGTAGCCCTGCGCGAACAGCGTCGCGTTGTTGTCGGTGGGCGCGCCCTTCATGACGATCAGCTGCGGCTTCTTGACCCCCCAGGCGGCCACGCAGGTGACCATGCCCTGCCCCATCTTCTGCCCGACCACCACGTTGTTGAAGCTCACGTAGTACTTACGGGTGCCGCCGAGGGTGAGCCGGTCGTAGTCGATCACCACGACGCCGTGCGCCTTCGCGTAGGACTCGATGTGCGCGCCCACGCCGGAGTCGAGCGGGTCGACCAGCAGCACGCTGGCACCCTTGGTGATGGCGGTCTGCGCGTCGCTGAACTGGGTGGAGTCGCTGCCCAGCGCGTTCTGCACGCTGTACTGCGACGTCTTGAGCCCGGCCTTGGCGAAGGACTCCTTCAGGTAGGGCGCGTCGAACTCCACGTAGCGGGTGGAGGAAACGGTGTCGGGCAGGATCACCGCCACGCTCCCCTTGCCCTTGGCCGCCAGCGGCTTGAGCTTCGTCATCGCGCTGAAGGAGTTGTTGATCTCGCTGACGCTCAGCTGCGGCACCGCGCCGCTAGAGCTTCCCGGGGAACTGCTGCTGCTAGAGGAGCCGCCGCTGCTGCCGCAGGCGGCGACCACGAGGGCCGCGCTTGCGGCCACCGCCGTCAGCCCCACTCGCTTTGTCACTGAAAACAAGGAAAACCACCTCGTTCGTGGGCGGCACGTGTCCGCACATGTCTTCGGTCAAATCCCCATGGCGGCCACCGCAGGCCGGCATCTGTCGATGCAAACTGTAGGCTTATATCAATGAACAGCGGCGTTAACATTCGGGCCGCCGCATAAAAAAAGTGTAAACGGGGTGGACATTCGGCGGTCGGTGACCAGCAGCTGCCCGCCGGGTCGGCCGCGGTGGCTCATTCCGCCGCGATCCGGTAACCGGCCCGAGGCTGGGTGATGATCAGCGGCGCGCCGCCGTCCGACTCGAGCTTGGCCCGCAGGCGGCTGACATAGACCCGCACGTACTCGGTCTCGGTCTCGTAGCCGCGCCCCCACACCCGCCGCAGCAGGTAGGTGCCGCTGAGCAGCTTGCCGCGGTTCAAGGCCAGCTCGCGCAGCAGGGCGAACTCGGTGGGGGTGAGATGGACCGGCTTGCCGCCCCGGCGCACCTGCTGGCCGGCCAGATCCACCTCGACGTCGCCGATGACGATGGCGGGCGGCACGGCCTCCGGGACCGATTCGGCGGGCCGGGTGCGGCGCAGGGTGGCGGTGATCCGGGCGAGCAGTTCCTCGATGCTGAACGGCTTGGTCATGTAGTCGTCCGCGCCCACGTTGAGCGCGGTCACCTTGTCCCGTTCCCCGCCGCGCGCGGACACCACGATGATGGCCACCGATGACCGCTCGCGGATGAGCCGACACAGCTCGAATCCGTCTATTTCGGGCAGCATCAGGTCCAGCAGGACGATGTCGGGCTCCTCGGTCTCCAGCAGGGCGAGCGCCCGCAGCCCGTCCGTGGACACGACCGTGTCGAAGCCGCGCACGGCCAGGTTGGACCGGATCAGATCCACGATGTTCGGGTCATCCTCGACCACGAGCGCCCGCGTCTTCACCGCCTGGTCAAACACCGGGATACGCACCCGTCCTGGCTGGCGGGATCACGGCCTCCGGCTGGACCGGACCCGAGGAGGTCACGGGCACCGGGTCTGATGGCTTCTCCACCGGCAGGTGGATCCGGAAGCACGTTCCCGGCGATGCCGGTTCCAGCTCGATCCGGCCGCCGTGAGCGGCCACGATCCCCCTGGCTATGGACAGCCCCAGGCCGGCGCCGCGACCGGGCGTCCGGGGCCGCGGCAGCGACTCCAATGGCGCGAGCATGAACTCGGCGGCTATCCCCTGGCCATCGTCGGCGACGCTGACCGTGACGGCGCCCGGCCCGTCGGCGCCGGCGGTGACGAGCACCCGGGTATCCGGCGGGTTGTGCACGATCGCATTGGTCAGCAGGTTGACGAAAAGCTGTTCCAGGCGATCGTGATCGGCCCAGACCAGCGGCAGGCCGGGCTGGCAGTTCACCTCGATCTGCGGAGCGCTCGCGGGCGGGAGGCAGGCCACGGCCGCGTCCAGCACCAGCGGGATATCGCACCAGTCGCTCTGCAGCCGGAGAATCCCGGACTCGATCGCAGAGAAATCAAGCAGATCGTCGACCAGGCGGCCCAGCCGCGACGACTCGGCCGCGATCCGGGCCAGGAACCGCTGCTGAGATTCGGCGTCCCAGGTCACATCCGGCTGCAGCAGGCTGGACGCGTAGCCCCTGATCGCGGTCAGCGGCGTGCGGAGCTCATGACTGAGGCGGCCGAGGAAGCCGCGCTGCAGTTCCTGTGACCGCCGCAGGGTCAGGGTTTCCTGGTGGGCTACCCCGGCCTCCTCGCGCTCCAGCGCGAGCCGGAGCGAATGAGCGGCGTCCTCCAGCAGGGCAGTTACGTCGGGCGGGGGGGTCGCGCGCGCCCAGCGGGCCACCAGCGCGGCCGGCCCTCCGGGCGCGGCGAACGTGACCGAGAACCGCCGCTCGCCGGGCGCGGCCAGCCCCTCCAGTGCGGTGCCGTCCGGGCTCGCGTCCCTGAACGCGGATTCCGCGGCCTGCAGCGCAGCCTCCGTCATCGCGGCACCCTGCCCGCCGCCGGCCAGCCCCGAGCAGGCGCGGCAGGCGGCGGAGCCGTCCGGCTGCCGGACGACCAGCGCGACTTCACGGGCCTCCAGGCCACGGCGGAGCGAGGCCAGCGCGATGCCGAGGCCGTTGGCGACGGGGACGGGACCGGCCAGGGTCTCGAGCATCTCCCTGATCGTCTCGAGCGAGCGGTTGCGGGCGGTGACCTCGTCGAGCAGCCGGTCGCGGTCGATCGCGCTGGCCGCGTACCCGGCGTACAGCGTGGCAAGGTCCAGATCATCGCGTCGCGGCTTGCCGGTCATCGCCCGGAACACGGTGATGACCCCGAGCAGCCCGCCCGGCCCGAGCACGGGTACCGACCAGGAGCTGGCCACTTTGGCCAGCCTGGCGACCTCGGTGAACCGGGCCCAGGCCGCACCGGCGTGCACGTTCTCTTCCACCAGCGGGAGTTCTGACTCCGCGACCAGGCCCACCGGCCCCCCAGCCGGCCCGCGGGGCAGCCGGGACCACGCCGCCAGCAGCGAGGGCCCCAGCCCCAGCGACGCCGCGCAGACCAGCGAGTCGCCTTGCGGCAGGTGGATGCACAGCCGCTCGCTGCCCAGGGCGGCACCCAGAGCCGAGAGAATCAGCGACAGGCTGGACGACGGGTCCGAGGACACCAGGCGGTCGGTGAGCCCGTGCAGCCGGATCAGCTGGCGGCGAGCCGATGAGTCGACCTTCTGACCGGACACCAGCGCCGCCACGTCATCGGGATGCACCTCGCTGGGCGCCACCGCGTCGACCAGTCGGCCTTGCCGGAGCACGGCTATCCGGTCGGCCAGGCGGAACATCTGGCCGATGTCATGGCACGCGAGCACGATCGTCGTGCCCTGCTCGCGCAGCCGCATGATCAGCTGCTCGACCTGGGCGGACACGTGGACGCCGAGCGAGGCGGTGGGCTCATCGAGCAGCAGCAGCCGCGGGTTGCCCGTCACCGCCCTGGCCACCGCCACCAGCTGGCGCTGGCCGCCCGACAGGGACCTGATCGACCGGGTGGTGTCCGGCATCGTGATACCGAGGGCCCGGAAGACCTCGGCCGCGTCGTGGTGCATGCGGGTCCGGGAGAACAGCTGTTTCCTGCGCTCGCCACCGAGCAGCACGTTGGACGCGATGTCGAGGTTGTCACACAGCGCCAGGTCCTGCCACACGACGCGGACGCCCCCGCGCCTGGCCGCGATCGGATCAGGCGGCATGGGCTGGCCATCCAGCCTGATCGTGCCGGAAGCGGGAGCGATGTCGCCGGCGATGCAGCGGATCAGCGTGGTCTTGCCGGCGCCGTTCTCGCCCGCCAGCGCGACCACCTCGCCGGCCCGCACATCGAAGTCGACGCCGTCAAGTGCCGTCAGCGAGCCGAACCGCGCTACGAGCTGGGACACCGACAGCTGCGGCGCGCCCGGCGCTCGGAACTGCTCAGCGACCTCGGTCATGTTCATATTCTGACCCGCGGCCCTGGGTAGGGAAGGCGGCGGATCAGGAAACAGCTACCTCAGGCGGCCCAGAGGCCTCACTGGCGTTCTCCGGCAGCTCGGCCAGCTTCATGGCCTCCTCGATCAGGGTCTCCACGATCTGCGACTCCGGCACGGTCTTGATCACCTCGCCCTTGACGAAGATCTGACCCTTGCCGTTGCCCGAGGCCACGCCGAGATCGGCCTCGCGGGCCTCGCCGGGGCCGTTGACGACGCAGCCCATCACCGCGACCCGGAGCGGGACGTCCATGCCCTCCAGGCCCGCGGTCACCCGGTCGGCGAGCGTGTACACGTCGACCTGGGCGCGGCCGCAGGACGGGCAGGAAACGATCTCCAGCCCGCGGTCCCGCAGGCCGAGCGACTCCAGGATCGCGATGCCGACCTTGACCTCCTCGACCGGCGGCGCGGACAGCGACACCCGGATCGTGTCGCCGATCCCCTCGGCCAGCAGCGCGCCGAACGCGACCGCGGACTTGACCGTGCCCTGGAACGCGGGGCCGGCCTCGGTGACCCCCAGATGCAGCGGGTAGTCGCACCTCTCGGCGAGCTCGCGGTAGGCGTTGACCATCACGACCGGGTCGTGGTGCTTGACCGAGATCTTGATGTCGGTGAACCCGTGCTCCTCGAACAGCGAGCACTCCCACAGCGCGGACTCGACCAGCGCCTCGGCGGTGGCCTTGCCGTGCTTGGCCAGCAGCCGCTTGTCCAGCGATCCCGCGTTCACGCCGATCCGGATGGGCACGCCGGCCGCCGACGCGGCCTTGGCGATCTCGGCGACCTTGTCGTCGAAGGCCTTGATGTTGCCGGGGTTCACCCGCACCGCGGCGCAGCCGGCGTCGATGGCCGCGAACACGTACCTGGGCTGGAAGTGGATGTCGGCGATCACCGGGATCTGCGACTTGCGGGCGATGTCCGGCAGCGCGTCCGCGTCATCGGCCGACGGGACCGCGACCCTGACGATCTGGCAGCCGGTGGCGGTAAGCTCCGCGATCTGCTGCAGCGTGGCGTTCACGTCGGCGGTCAGCGTGGTCGTCATCGACTGCACGGAGACCGGTGCGCCGCCGCCCACCGGGACGGCGTGCGATCCCTTGCCCACCATGATCTGGCGGGACTTACGCCGCGCCGCGATCTGGGGGGGCGGCGGCTGGGGCAAGCCAAGATCAACGGTCATGATGCCGTTCACCCTTACTGACAGATGGTTGTCACTGGAGGATGTTTATCGGGTTGACGAGGTCCGCCAGAATCAGGAGCAGGGAGAAACCGATCAGGACGGCGAACACGCCGAAACTCACAGGGATCAGCTTAGTCATGTCGACCAGCCCGGGGTCCGGCTTACCCCGAAGCCGCGCCAGCCAGGCGCGGATCCGCTCATAGATCACGACCGCGACATGCCCGCCGTCCAGCGGCAGCAGCGGCAGCAGGTTGAGCAGCCCGATGAAGATGTTCACCGAGATCACTATGAGCAGCACCAGGGAAGCCTTGGACTGCCAGCCGATGTTGGCGGCCACCACCTGGCCGGTGATCTCGCCGACGCCGACGACGCTGGTGACCTGCCCGGCCGACGTGCTGGCCCGGTTCTTGGCGAACAGGTGCGAGATCGCGGAGGGCAGGCCGCGGACCACGTCCACCGTGCCCGTGACCGCCTGGCTGAACATGGAACCCGCGTAGCTGACGGCGCGCAGCGGGCCGGTGCGCTGGAAGACGGCGGCCGGGGCGACGCCGAGGAACGCGCCGGGCTTGCCGCTGATCTGGGTCTTCGCCAGCGTGACGGTCTTGGTGAACGTGGTGCTGCCGCGCTGGATGGTCACCGCCACCGTGCTGTCGGGTTGACGGTGCCGGATGGCCGAGTCGAACTGGCTCCAGTTGTGTACCGGCTGGCCGCCGAAGGCAATGATCTTGTCACCCGGGCGCAGGCCCAGGCGGGCGGCTGGCGAGGCCGGCTCGCCCTGGGCGCAGCTCGCGGTGTTCGAGCTGGGCACGCAGGTGACGACGGTGCCGATCGTGGTGCTGTTGTCGTTCTCGATGCCGATGGCCAGCGGGAGCGCGAACAGCAGAACCAAGGCGAGCAGGAAGTGCATGAACGAGCCGGCCACCAGGACGACGATCCGCTCCCAGGCCGGCTTCACCCGGAACGAGCGGGGCTCGTCGGCGGGATCGACCTCCTCCAGCGAGGTCATGCCGACGATCTTCACGAACCCGCCGGCCGGGATGGCCTTGACCCCGTACTCGGTCTCGCCCTTGGTGCGCGACCACAGCGTCGGCCCGAAACCCAGGAAGAACTGGGTCGCCTTCATGCCGAACTTCTTGGCCGTCGCGAAGTGGCCGAACTCGTGCAGCATGACCGAGACGGACAGCGCCACGATGAAGATGATCCAGCCGACCAGCACGCTCATCCGGCGGCGTCTCCCTCCCGCGGCCCGTTATCCGGTCAGTCCGTTATCCGGTGAGTTCTGTCGCCCGCGCTCGTGCCCAGCGATCGGCGTCGAGCACATCTTCCAGGCTAACTTCCCCCTGGCGGGCGCCGTCATGCTCCGAGATTACCCGCATCACGGTGTCCACGATCCCGGTGAAGGACAGCGCGCCGGCCAGGAAGGCGGCCACGCACTCTTCGTTGGCCGCGTTGTAGACCGCCGGGCAGGTCCCCCCGGCCCGCCCCGCTTCCCGGGCCAGCGAGACCGCGGGAAACGCGTGCTCGTCGAGCGGCTCGAACGTCCAGGTGTGCGCGGTGGTCCAGTCCACCGCCGGGGCGGCGCCGGCGACACGGTCCGGCCAGGCCAGCGCCAGCGCGATCGGTATCCGCATGTCCGGCGGGCTGGCCTGGGCCAGCGTGGAGCCGTCGGTGAACTCGACCATGGAATGCACGACCGACTGCGGGTGCACGACCACCCCGATGCGGTCGAACGGCACGCCGAACAGCAGGTGCGCCTCGATGAGTTCCAGGCCCTTGTTGACCAACGTGGCGCAGTTCACGGTGATCACCGGCCCCATCCGCCAGGTGGGATGGGCCAGCGCCTGCTCGGGGGTGACGCCGGCCAGCTCGGCCCGGCGCCGGCCGCGGAACGGCCCGCCGCTCGCGGTCAGCACGAGGCGCCGCACCTCATCGGTCCGGCCGCCGCGCAGGCACTGCGCGATCGCCGAGTGCTCGGAGTCGACCGGAACGATCTGCCCCGGCGCGGCCCGGCCGGAGACCAGCGGCCCGCCGATGATCAGGGATTCCTTGTTGGCCAGGGCCAGCGTGCGGCCTGCGTCCAGCGAGGCCAGCGTGGCGGACAGGCCGGCCGCGCCGGTCACCGCGTTGAGCACCGTGTCACACGGCCAGGCCGCGATCTCGGTCATCGCGTCCGGGCCGGCGAGCAGCTTGGGCGGCCGGTGCGGGTGATCCTCGCCCGCCCGCTCCGCCGCCGCGCGCAGTGCCGCCCCGACCGCGCTCGCGGCGCTCTCGTCCGCGACCGCCACGACATCGGTGCCGAACTCGACCGCCTGAGCCGCGAGCAGATCGGGGTTCCCGCCGCCGGCCGCCAGGCCGGCCACCCGGAACCGGTCCGGGTTGCGCCTGATGACGTCGGCGGCCTGGGTACCGATGGATCCGGTCGAGCCGAGAGTGACGATCTCGCGGGGACCGGGCTGCGCAGCGTCCATCGGCCTATTGTCCCGGATACCCGGCGAAGCGGGTAACCGGACGCGCGGCCGGCCCCGTGCTACACGGTGACCGGGACCCGCCGTGGCTCCCAGTCGGGGCGCAGCGACATGCCGGAGGCGCCGCCGGCGGCCAGCCGGACGCACAGCACCTGGTGCAGCTGGATCTGGTTGCGCTCGAAACCGAGCCGGGATCCGGCCATATACAGCCGCCAGACCCGGGCGGTGCCCGGTCCGACATCAGCCACCGCCTCGTCGTAGTGCGCGTCCAGGTTCGCGCACCAGGCGGCGAGGGTCTTCGCATAGTGCTCGCGCAGGTTCTCCTCGTGCCGTACCTCAAAGCCGGCATCGTGCATGCGCGAGATCAGGTACCCGGGGCTCTCGAGCTCCCCGTCCGGGAACACGTAGCGGTTGATGAACCCGCCGCGGCGGCGGGTCGGCTCGGTGCCATCGGGCCGGGTGATGCAGTGGTTGAGCAGCCGGCCGCCCGGCTTGAGCTTGCCGTATAGAAAGGCAAAGTAGCCCGGCAGGTTGTCCTTGCCGATGTGCTCGGTCAGCCCGATCGAGCTCACCGCGTCGAATCCGGTCTCGGGTACGTCGCGGTAGTCGAGGTGCCGGACCTCGGCCAGCCCGGACAGCCCGGCCTCGGCGATGGCCTGCTGCGCCCACGACGCCTGCTGGGCCGACAGCGTCACCCCGAGCGCCTTGACCCCGTACTCCCTGGCCGCGTGCATGACCATGCCGCCCCAGCCGCAGCCCACATCGAGCAGCCGCATGCCCTCGCGCAGCCCGATCTTGCGCGCGACCAGGTCGAACTTGTACGCCTGCGCCTCTTCGAGCGAGGCATCCTCCCGCGGGTAGCAGGCGCAGGTGTAGGCCATCGACGGCCCGAGCACCCACTCGTAGAAGCGGTTCGACACGTCGTAGTGGTGCGAGATCGCGCTGGCGTCGCGGTCCTTGGAGTGCAGCCGGCCGCCGAGCCACCTGCGGTTCACCCGCACTTCCTGCGGCGGCGGCGGGACCCTGGGCCAAAGCACCTTCGGGCCGCCGAGCGCGGCCAGCAGCCGCAGCCGTTCGGGAATGTCCAGGGAAGTGGCCTGCGCACCGGTCATCCGGGCCAGGGCCGTATACATGTCCCCCTCCACGTCGAGGTGACCGGACACGTAGGCGCGGGCTAGCCCCAGCGCGCCGGGGGCCTGGGCCAGGTAGGACACGGCCACCGGCGAGCGGACCGTGATCCGCACCGGCGCACCCGGCATTCCCGCGCTGCTTCCGTCGTAGGCACGGAATTCCACCGGGGCCTCGGGGCCCGCGATCGCCTCGAACACGTCGGCCAGCGCCATGCCCGCCTCGCCTCTCAATCGTCGCTAACGTCCGCGCACGCACTTGTCGTACAGGCTGGCCAGCCGGCCGTCGCCGTCGTACTCGCGCTTCAGCTCGTGGTACGCCCGTCCGTTGTAGCGCGTCCAGAACTCATCTTCAGAGTAAAAAGAGGTTGAGTATAGGCCCTTGTGGCCACCCAGGGCCCCCACCTTCTCCTCGATCAGCCGGTTGTAGTACCCGTCACCGCGGCCCGGTGGCAGCGGCCGCGTGCCCCAGAAGCCGATGTTCACGTAGACCTGACCCGGCTGAAGCGGGTAGAGCGGCCACGGCCGTAGGCTGCGCAGCCGCAGCGGGCACAGCCACACCGGGCTCATGCCTACCTGCTCGGCGAAGAACGCCAGGAACCGCGCCGTGGCGTCCAGCGGGATCTCGACGTCCTGGATGACCTTTTCCCGCGGTGGCAGGCCGCGCCGCACGTCCAGCGCCCGGGACAGCCCGCGCGCCTGGTCGAACGCGACCAGCTTGCGGTACACGTCGGAGCGCCGGTACCGCCTCGGCCACAGCCGGCGCATCGCGGGGTGCTGCACGCCGAACGCCCGTGAGCACCAGAACCAGTCGGTGTCCCACCGCCACAGGTAGTCGCGGATGGTCAGGAAGTCCTCCCGCGGGCCACGGATGGACTGGTAGTACACGTGCTGCCGGGTGTAATCGCTCACCCAGGGCCCGGCGTCGCTGAAGGCGCCGACGGTGAGGTAGATTTCACCGGCGCCGAACACCGTGCCGTCCACGAAGTCGGCCCGGTGCCCGCGGTAACTGCCGGTGGCGGCCAGTTCGGCGACCGCGTCCATGCACTCCTGGGCGCCGCCGAACCGGAAGTGCCGCAGGTGCACGAACGGCTTGACCGGCTCGAGTTCGATAGTCAGCGACAGGGCGTAACCCAGCGTCCCGTAGGAGTTGGGGAAGCCACGGAACAGCCCGCCGTGCTCGTTGCCCTCGGTCGCGGTGATCACGCGCCCGTCGCCGGTGAGGATCTCCAGCGCGGTGACAGACTCGTGCGGCAGCCCGTTGCGCAGCGAGGTGGACTCAACGCCCAGCCCGGTGACCGCGCCGCCCAGCGTGATCGTCTTCAACTCGGGGACCACCAGCGGCATCAGGCCATGCGCCAGTGTCGCGTCCACGAGGTCCTCGTACGTCGTCATCCCCCCGGCGACCGCGGTGCGAGCCTGCGGGTCGACGTGCAGGACCCTTCCGAACGGCGACACGTCGAGGCCGCCGGCAGGCGGCTGACGAGAGCGATGGGTCCGGGCCGCCCGCCCGGCACCCGGGCCAGCGGGATCCCGGAACCGGAACAGGTTGGAGGTGCGCTTGGCCAGCCGGACCGGCAGGTCTGGCGGGATCTCGGCGTAGTCGCGACGCAGATCATCGACCGCGGCCTGGTGCGCGCGCATCATCGCCTGGTCAGTTGCCGCGGTCACGTGGGTCCTCCCTCTGGCGGCACGAGGCCTGGCCCGCCGCCCCGCGCCCCGGACCCGCCTGGGAGAATCCGTTTCGGAGGTGCCATGGGCAAGGTCTACGCCGGACTGGATGATCGACTCAGGAAGTTTATCTCGGCTCAGCATGTCTTCTTTGTGGCCACGGCCCCGTCAGGCGCCGGTGGTCACATCAACCTCTCGCCGAAGGGACACCGCGACACGTTCGCGGTACTCGACTCCAGCACCGTGGCCTACCTGGACCTGACCGGGAGCGGCGCGGAGACGATCGCGCACCTGCGGCAGAACGGCAGGATCACGATCATGTTCTGCTCGTTCACCGAGAGGCCCAAGGTGCTGCGGCTGCAGGGCCGCGGGCGGCCGGTGCTGCCCGGCGAGCCGGACTGGGACCGGCTGGCCGGCTCGTTCCCGCTGGCGCCGGGGTGGGACACCGGGCGAGACGGGCACCGGGCGATCATCGTGGCCGAGCTGGACCGGATCGCCGACTCCTGTGGATACGCCGTTCCGGTCATGAAGCTGGCCGGGGAGCGGGATCTGCTCACCCAGTGGACCGAGCGCAAGACCCAGGAGCAGCTCGCGGCCTACCGGGCCGAGCGCAACGCGGTCAGCATCGACGGCCTGCCTGCGCTCGGCTGAGCCCCGGATGCAGCGCTGGCTGCAGGACGCTGACCGGGGCCCAGCCGAGCGGTCCGGATGGTCTGGTACTACGACGCTCGGGGACCGTCCCCGGATTACCGTGCCCGGATTACGGATTACGCGGACGGCGCGAGATCCCGGTCGCGCGGCTGGCCCGCACCTGGGAGGGCGGGCGCAAGTGCGAGCGGCAGCTGAAGAACAAGGGCGGCGCCTCCCGGATCTGCCCAGTGTGCGGTATCACCCCGGCCACCTGAGGTGCACCCCGGGCGGTGGCGGCATGATGACGGCGGGCTCCCGGCCTGGCCGGGAGCCCGCCGGAGCGCTAGCTGGGGGGCGCCTGGCCCGCGGTGCCCTGCCGGTCCTGCAGCTGCTGCTGCGCCATCTGAGCCTGCAACTTCTGGCTCTGGTTGAACGTGCCGGCGAACTTCACGCCGGACCGCGCGGCCAGGATGATCCAGCCGATCGGCCCGAGGAAGACCGAGAACAGGATCGCGGACTTCGTCCGCGGCTCGGGCAGGTTGTTGACCTTCTGCTCGATCTTCGCGAAGACCCAGCCGATCGGGATGGCGAAGCAGCACCAGATGACGAAGATAAGAATCAGCCCGGACATGTCGGCCCCCTCGGTTCGCAGTCCCGCCCAGATGGCGGAGCACTGGGCCCAGCCTGCGCCGGGCTGGAACCCAACAGCAGGGGCCGGGCGGCCCCATCGAGCGCGCTAGGTGTGGGCCGGACGGCCCAATTTCACTGCCGGAGGCCGGTCATACCGGCCAGGGAGGCCGGCTCTCAGGTGCGAGGGGCGAATGGGTCAATGCCGCCCCGCGTGGCGTGACAGACCCGCGCCACATCGACCCGCGCCAGATCGGCGGACCGGGCGTCGACCCCGCAGCCGCATCCGCCTCGGACGAACCGGGCGAGCGTTAGTGGTCACGGCGCTATACGTGCCACCGAGCCGGGCCGGTGCGCCGCTAGAGTTGGGCGTCATGCGCATCGCGCTGATCAATTCCGGCCTTGGCCTGCTGGCCGCGGCGGCCGCGCTGCGACGGATGCGGCCTGACGCCGACCTCGTGCTCGCGATGGACCCCGACGGCATGCCCTGGGGACCGCGCCGGCCCGACGACATCGCGGCACGCTCGCTCGCCTGCGCCCGGGCGGCGGCCGCCTACCGCCCGGACGTGCTGGTGTTCGCGTGTAACACCGGCTCGGTGCACGCCCTGGAAGTGCTGCGCGCGGAGTTCGAGCCCGGGCTGCCCGTGGTCGGGACCGTGCCGGCGGTCAAGCCGGCCGCGTCGGCCGGCCAGCCGGCCGCCATCTGGGCGACCGCCGCCACCACCGGCAGCACCTACCAGCGCGGGCTGATCGAGCAGTTCGCCGCGGGCGTGCCGGTGGCCGAGGTGGCCTGCCCGGGCCTGGCGGACGCGATCCACGCAGGCGACGAGGCCAGGATCGGTGCCGCGATAGCGGCCGCGGCGGCCCGGACACCGCCGGGAACCGGCGCGATCGTGCTGGGCTGCACCGAGTACGAGCTGGTCGCGGACCGGATCCGGGCGGCCGTACCCGGGGCGGTGCCGTTCGGGTCGGCGGAGGCGGTCGCCGCCCAGGCCCTGCGCCGCGCGGCACCCCCGGTCGTACCGGCGGCTCGCGACGGCACGATCCGGAGGGGCGCGAGGCCTGGCCCGGACGGGGACGGTACGGCGGCCGATCCGAGGCGGGACGGCGCAGCGGCCGGAGGGGCCCGCGGTGCGGCGTACGTGCTGCTCAGCGGGCGGCCCGGCCAGCTACCCCCGGCGGCGCTGCGCTATCCGGAGGGCCGGCTGCTGGCCGCGATCGCCGACGGCGTGCCCACCTCGTGATCGCGAATCATGAGTAACGCGAAGCATGAGCAGTGCGATGACGATACAAATGCTTCGCCTTAACCGGGTGGATCAGCCCCGGCCGGCACCGGGACGCGCGCGTCGTCAGGTCCCCTTCGGGCAGGGATAGAACATGCTCCCGTCCAGGTTCACGTTGAACTTGACCGCGCTGTAGCCGTACGGGGGCGCGTAAACGAGGCGGCAGAACGTGCTGAAGTTCTTCTTGTGACTGCAGTGCTGACCGGGGTTGCAGACGTAATGGTCTTGCGCGTACTCCGCCTCGCCCACCCACTTGCCGGTGGGCTGGTGCTTCGTACGGTCGGTGGTGAAGTCGTCCCAGCCGCAGGGTGTGCGGCCCGCCAGGCTGGTGCAGGTGATCCCGTACTGACGGCTGCCGCGCAGCGACGAGGCGAAGCACTGGTGGTAGCGGTAGCACTCCTCCACGACGGAGCCATCGGCGTAGCGGCGGCCCCACCAGCTCAGCAGCGGGGAGTTCTTCCACAGCCCGGTCATCCCGAGCTTGTGAATCGCGTTGAACGCATAGGCCAGGTAGTTCTGCGCGTCACCGGGGGTCAGGTGGAACCCGGTGGTGGACGGCGGGTCGAAGCTGTCGATGTCATCGAGTTCGACGGCGTCGAATCCCTTCCTCGCGCACATGGCCAGGCGCTCGTCGAGCATGGGCTTGAGCGCGTCGAGCTGGCGGAAATCGACCCAGCGCTCCTGCGGGAAGCCGAAGTACACGTTGCCGAGCGTCGCGGCGGGGAAGTACCTGCCGTACGGGCTCGGGCTGCCGTCCGGCCGGTAGTCCTCCCAGGCCAGGTCGATGTAGCAGATGGTCCGCGGGTGCGCGAGGGTGCTGGCCTGCCAGCGGGTACGGATCGCGCGGATCTCGGCCGGAGTGGTGAGGAAGCCGTCGATGTCGTAGATGTCCACGGCGCTGGCGCCCGTGCGCTGCAGCGGCGTGACGCGGCCGATCTGCCAGTCCCAGCGCATCGGATGGTGATGTGAATCCAGGTGCGGCGGATACCAGCAGGGCCGCTCGCGCTGCGGCCGGCAAGCCAGGGGCGCGGGCAGCGGCACGACCCGCCAGCCGAACCTGGTGATCGTGGCCCCGGCCCGGTTCGCGGTCCGGACCTGCACGACGTGATGCCCGAGCCGCAGCTTGCCTGTATAGAACACCCGGCTGCCGGGCAGCGGCCGCCATGGCCCGTGGTCGATCCGGTACCGCTGCACCGGGGCACCTTGGGCGGAGTTAAAGTGCGGCGGGTTGACCTGGAAGTACTCCTCCGCGGAACCGGTACGGGCCTCGGGCGTGCCGTTCACGAACTCGGTCGCCGGGGGCTTGCTCGCGGGGTAGGACCGGACCGTCGCCCCGGACACGTGGCTCACCGAGGCGCGGACGACCTTGAAGGCGAAGGTGGCCGGGTCGGTCTCGACCACCTCGGCCGCGGTCTCGGTGACCCTCAGCCGCCGCCCGGCGTCCTGGTGGCCGACCAGGTAGTGCCGGGCGGCGAACGGGGTGGCGGTCGAGTCGGCGGCGGTCACGCAATGCCGGGCGTGCCGGTCGCAGGCCTGCCACTGGTAGGCCACCCCGAAGCTGAGCAGCCGGTACCCCGGCGGCAGCCGTCCCGGCCGCCAGGACAGCCCCGTCGCACTGACCCTGCCGCCATCGCGGAGCTGGCCGGTCACCACCAGCCTCCCGTGATGCCGCGGCGGCGGAATCGCCGCGGCGGCCTGAGCCGGAGCCTGCCCTCCCGGCGCGGCCCGGGCCGCCGGGGCGGTCAGGACGGCCGGGCGGGTGACCGTCGCACTGGCCGCTTCGGTGGGCAGCCAGGCCAGGGCGGCGATCACCGCGACAGCGAGCGTCAGCCGCGTGCCACGCCCCGCCGCCTCCGGGACTCGCCGTCGCGCCAGCAGGATGCGCGGGCGTACCGGCGGAGCGGGCGGAGGCCGCAGCTGGCCAGCCCGCCGCGCTGACGGGACGGGCGGCGGGCTCACCCGCCGGGTCAGGACCCTTCGTGCTCGCTCGGTCAGGACTCTGCGCGCGATGTGATCGGGTGGCATCTGCGAAGTCCTCTCCGCCGCGGCCCAGGTGACGTCCGAGTGTGCAGGTACACCGTAACTTCGATCACGGCTGTGCACAGCAGCATCGCCTACTCGTTACTGGCCGCACGGCGTCCGGCCGTGCCTGCCGGACGCCACCCCGGAGGCCGGGTCATCAGTCGACGCGCAGCGGTCCTCTTCGGACCGCTTCGAAGGTTTTCCGGCTGTCGCCCGGCTTCGCCCATTCGTTCCACCACGTGGCTCCGGCGGCCGCCACCGAGCGGATGTGCTCTCGCTCGCGATCCCAGTCCGCGGCACGCTGGCGCCCGCCCAGGCATACGTCGAATTCAGGCCGGCCAACGGCGGACCGGACATCGCGTACGTCGGCGGGGGTCATGTCCTGCCACTCCTGGTCCGGCGAGCCCTTGTACACGCAGCAGCCATCCCAGCGCGCGGCCCGGGCGCGAATCCCGCTCAGCTCCCAGTCGCCGCCCACCCAGACGGGTACACGCGGCTGCTGCACCGGCGCTGGCGACATCCTGAGTTCCTCGACCTGGTAATGGCGGCCGTGGAAGGTGACCGGCTCGCCGGTCCAGAGCCGGGTCAGGATCTCCAGGCCCTCGTCCAGCCGCTGCGCGCGACTGGCGGGGTCGACCGGCTCGGCCGTGGCGCTGAAGCCAGGATCGTTGACGTCGCCGGAGCCGACGCCGAGTATCAGGCGGCCATGGCTCAGGTGATCGAGAGTGGCTGCCTCGCTCGCCAGCTTCCACGGGCGCCGCCGCGGCAACGGCGTGACCGAGGTGCCGAGCCGGATCCGGCTGGTGGCCACCGCCATGGCGGCCATCGTCACCCAGGGATCGTAGGTGGCGATGCCGACATGACCCTGATAGACGATGTAGTCCTCGAGGAAGACGCCGTCCCAGCCTGCCTGCTCGGCCTCGGCGGCCAACTCGGCCATCGTGTCGGGGTCGCCGCCTGGCCCGGCCGGCGAGATGCAGATCGCATACCGCATGGGTGAACGCTAACGACGAGGTCCGACATAAGGCCGGCGCTATGGACCCCGGAGGAGAACCGGGAATCCGCAATGGCGTGCGCCCTACTCCGGGAGTTGCTGCCTCGCGGGGTGGCCTGGCGACGGCGCGACCCGCGAGGACCTGGCACGCCTCCGGGAGCGATCCGACGGACCGCGCTTGCGGCCTGACGGGCCCCTGGTGCCGCCGGACGACGATCGAGAAGGACCGGCTGGACCATCGGGTACCCCCCGCCGGCCCCGCGCCTGGCCGGGCTTGCGGTCCTCGCCGGGCTCGCGGTCCTCGCCGGGGGGGCCGTCGCAGGCTTCGCGGATCTCGCTGACTTCAGAGCCCGGGTCGGGTTCAGCAGGCTCGCCGGACCCGGCCCGGGCGTAGCTGGCCGCGACCTCCTCGGGGGACATCGGCAGTCGCGCGGCCGACGGCGGTATGCCGGCTCCGATCGCCTCGAGGATCAGCATCGCCATCGAGTACTCGGGATCGGCGGCCAGGGCTCGCTGCGCGGCGACGTTGGCCAGTGCGCCGTTGCCGGCCTGCCAGGCCGTGAAGGCCAGCAGCGAGGCCGGGGCGGGCGCGTACCGGGCCGGCACGCGGCGCACCAGGTCGGTCCACAGCCGCAGATGCGCCTGGACCTGTCCCGGCACCATCCGGGCCCAGGCGTCATCGCGGACCCGCACGTCGGCGAGGGACACCGCCAGCCAGGCCAGGCGGTCGTCCTCAGTAATCTGGCCGCCGCCCCGGTAAACCACGATCGCCTCGCCGACCGCGCGCAAGCCCTCGGCGATGACCCGCTCGACGGCACCGCTCCGGCCGCCGGCGGCCGTGCCCTCCCGGATCAGGTCGGCGGCGTGCCTTTCGGCGTGGCGGGTGGCCTGGCGCATCGACTCCGCGGCCAGCCCGCCCAGCGGAGCGATCGTGGCGGCCAGCGCGGCCCGGTCGCGCAGCGCCTTGTTGCCGGCAGCGGACATCGCCGCGGCGGCGGGGTGGGCGGTGAGGTCGAACGGTACGCCCTCGGCCGGGCAGCAGCGCGGATCACGGCACGAGTAAGACCAGTACCTGCCACTGTCGACGCGCAGCGTGTCGTGCAGCGTGATGTCGGCCCGGCGCAGCTCGCGGACCAGCGCGTCCACCACGGGCGTGACCATCGGCCCCGCTCCGTAGCCGACCGCGATGGCCAGCGTGAGCTGGTGCGTGGCCAGGATCGCGGCCGCGTGCGCCGCGATCTTCGCCGCCGCGCCCGCGTCCGGCGGCTCGGGCAGGTCGTAACGGAAGACCACCTGGACGCGACCGCGCGGTGGGCCGGCGCCGACCACGACCAGGCTCCGGGTCGGGTGAAACCCGAGCAGGCCCGGGATCACGGCCAGCACCGTGTCCGGCGAGCCGATGCGGAGCAGCGCCGCGGGCCGGGCCGGCTTGGCGAGGGTGGGGTCAGCCGGGCCGGGGCCGGGCGACTCGGAATCGGGAGGCGTCGAGTTCTCTTCCATGTGGCCAGCGTGCGCTGGTTCCGCGGGCGGGGCGAGCGGAGAGCGGCGCTCTGGGGATAACGCCGGCCGGTGACCCTGCGGTTGTCCACAGCGGAAAGAAAGGTCTTGCCTGGCGGCTTCGTCCGCGCTACGAAGGCCTCCGGCCGGGCTCCGCGCCGGTGCAGCGCGCCGCTACGCTTCCAGCCCGCTACAGCTCGACGCCGAGCAGGGCATCCACGGCGTCGCGGATAAGGCGGCCCCCGCCCGTCGCGGAGCCGGCGAGCACCGCTTCGGCCCACTGATCCACTGCGGCGAGCGCGCCGGGCGCGTCGAGATCGTCGGCCAGCCGGTCCCGAACGCTGGCCAGGGCCTGGCGGGCCGGCGAGTCGGACGGGTCCGCCGCCCCCGCCGCGCCCCGGTCAGCCCCGGCCACGCTTCGGTCAGCTCCGGCCGTGCCCCGGTCGGTCCCGGCCGTGCCCCGGTCGGTCCCGGCCGCGCCCCGGTCGGTCCCGGCCACGCCCGGATCAGCCCCAGCCGCGCCCCGGTCGGCAGCGGCCACGGCCGAACGCCATCTGGCCAGCCGCTCCTCCGCGGCCGCGAGTCCAGCGGCGGTCCAGTCCCAGTCGTCGCGGTAGTGGTGGGCGAGCAGGGCCAGCCGGATCGCTGCGGGCTCGGTGCCATCGGCCACCAGATCCGACACGAACACCAGGTTCCCCAGCGACTTCGACATCTTCTCGCCGTCCAGCCCCACCATCCCGGCGTGCGCGTAGCGGCGGGCGAACGCGGGCGCGCCGCCCCCGCCGAACGCCGCCCGGGCGTGCGACGCGCTCATCTCATGGTGCGGGAAGATCAGGTCAGTGCCGCCGACCTGCATGTCGAACACCGTGCCCAGGTACTCGGTGGAGATCGCCGCACACTCGACGTGCCAGCCGGGCCTGCCGTCGCCGAACGGGGACGCCCAGGACGGCTCACCCGGCCGCGCGGCCAGCCAGACCAGGGCGTCCAGCGGGTCCTTCTTGCCGGGCCGCCCCGGGTCGCCGCCGCGCTCGGCGAACAGCTTCACCATCACCCGCGGGCTCAGCCTGGACAGCGAGCCGAACAACGGGTCGGCCGACCGGGGGAAGTACAGGTCCGCGTCGAGTTCGTACAGCGCGCCGCAGTCGGCGAGCCGTGCGGTGAACCGCTCGATCAGCGACATCGCCTCGACGGCCCCGACCAACCGCGACGGCGGCAGGACGCGGAGCGCGTGCATGTCGGCGCGGTACCTGTCGATCTCGCGGTCGGCCAGCTGCCGCCAGTCCGCAGCGTCCCTGGCGGCCCGCTCCAGCAGCGGGTCGTCCACGTCCGTGACGTTCTGCACGTAGATCACCTCGTGGCCCGCGTCCAGCCAGGCTCGCAAGAGCAGATCCCAGGCGGTGAAGGTGGCCGCGTGCCCGATGTGGGTGGAGTCGTAGGGGGTGATGCCGCACGCGTACATCGTCGCCACGTGGCCGTCGGCCGCGACGAGCAGCGCACCGGTCGCCGTGTCCCGGATCCGCGGCTCGGGCCCGGTTCCGGGCAGCTCGGGGACGGGTACGCCGCGCCAGGACTCCATGGCCGCCAGGCTATCTTGCCGCGCCCGCCTCCCCCGCGCTCGATCCGCCGAGGCGGTCCTCGGCGCCGTAGCTCGCCGTCCAGGGCGACGAGCTGGTCGCGGGTGCCTGCTGCCGGAAGCCGGTACCGCAACGCCGGGCTCATCACGGTGCGCGGCGGGCAGCCGGGCAAAACCCAGGTGTTCTTCGGCGGTCAGGTCGCGCCGGGCTGATCAGCCTGCTCGAACGCGTAGGCCAGGCCGACCAGCCTCGGCTCGCTGCCAGGCGGCCCGGTGAACGAGAGGCCCACCGGCAGCCCGGCCACCTCGCCCGCCGGCACGGTCACCGACGGGTAGCCGGCCACCGCCGCGGGCGTCGAGGTATGGAACACGTCGTGGTCGCCGAGGACGTAGTCGGTCAGCCAGGCGGGGCTCGCGGTGAGCGCGACGACGGCGTCCAGCCGGCCCGCGGCGAGCGGCACGTCCAGGGCCGCCCGGCCCAGCCGGGTGGCGTCGGCTCGGGCCGTGGTGAGCTCGGGATCGGCCGGGTCACCGCTGCAGGCCTGCGCCCGCTCGAAGATCTCCTGGCCGAAGCGGGCCAGCACGGTGTCCGCATGCCGCTCGTTGAACGCGATCAGCTCGGCCAGGGTGGCCGGGTGGCTTCCGGGCAGCCCGCCCAGGTAGTCGTTCAGATCGTGCTTGAACTCATGCAGCAAGGCGGTGAACTCGGGCCCTTCGATCTGGCCGGCGCCGGGCAGATCGGCCGGATCCTGGACGTCGGCGCCGCAGCCGCGCAGCCGCGCCACCGCAGCGTCCAGCACCGCCTCGATCGCTACCCCGGCGTCGGCCGAGGCGTCCCGCCAGACGCCCACCCGCGCCCCGGCCAGTGCGGCCGGGTCCAGGTATTCGGTGTAGCGCGCGCCGTCGCGCCGTTCGGAAGTGCCATCGAGTTCCCGGCTCACAGGGTCGGCGGGGTCCACCGCGACCAGCACCGAAAGCAGGGCCGCGGCGTCGGCTACGCAGGCGGCCATCGGCCCCGCCGTGTCCTGGGCCAGCGACACCGGCACGATGCCGGCCCGGCTGACCAGCCCGGTCGTCGGCTTGATGCCCACGATCCCGCAGGCGCTGGCCGGGCAGACGATCGACCCGTCGGTCTCGGTCCCGACGGCCAGCGGGGCCAGCCCGGCCGCGACCGCCACCGCCGAGCCCGAACTGGATCCGGACGGGTTGCGGCCCGGCCCGCGGGGGTTGACGGTCTGGCCGCCCACGGTGCTCCAGCCGCTCGTCGAGCGGGTGGAGCGGAAGTTGGCCCACTCCGACAGGTTCGCCTTGCCGATGATGACCGCGCCCGCCGCCCGCAGCCTGGCGACCAGGAACGCATCGTCGGGTTCGGTGTCCAGCAGCGCGGACGAGCCCGCGGTGACCGGCATCCCGGCCACCTGGATGTTGTCCTTGACCAGCACCGGGATTCCCTCGAGCGGCCCGCGGACCGTCCCCGCGGCCCGGACCGCGTCGCTGGCCCGGGCGTCGGTCGCCGCGGCCGGGCTGACCGCGATGACCGCGTGCAGCCCGGGGTCGAGCTGCCTGATCCGCTCGAGGTAGAACGCGGTGAGTTCGGCCGAGGTCAGCGTGCCGGAAGCCAGCGCCTGCTGCAGCCCGCTGACCGACGCTGCGGCGGCCGTGATACCCGTCCCTGCAATGACCTGCGGTGCGCCGGAGGGCTGCTGCATGCCCCGCAGGATAGCCGGGCCGCGCCGCCGGGACGGCTCGCCTCACCGGGCCGTGTCCTAGACCGTGTCCTAGACTGCGCCGGGTGGAGATGAGCATCGGAGTGCTGCCGGCAGTGCCCGCCGCTGGGCGGCCTGACCTGCTCGCACCGCCGGTCGCGGCGGCGCTGGACGGGCTGTCCGGCCGCGACGGCGTGGGCGTAGCGGAGATCGACCCGGAGCTGGCGGACACGGCGGCGTTCTGCGAGCGGTACCAGGTTTCCCCCGCCGAGTCGGCCAACTGCGTGGTCGTCACCGGCAAACGGGACGGGCAGGCCAGGTTCGCCGCCTGCGTGGTGCTGGCCACGACGCGGGCCGACGTGAACGGCCTGGCTCGGCGCCGCCTGGACGTCAGGAAGGCGTCGTTTGCCGCGACCGAGCTGGCGGTGGCGGAAACCGGGATGGAATACGGCGGCATCACGCCCGTCGGGCTGCCGCCGGGCTGGCCGATTCTCATCGACGCCGCGGTGGCCGCCACGCCTCGGGTCGTGATCGGCAGCGGAATCCGGCGGTCCAAGCTCACCCTGCCGGGCGCGGTGCTGGCCGGCCTGCCGGGAGCCAAGGTGCTCGACGGGCTCGGACGCTAGCGCCGACCGCGAACGTTCGCCGGATCTGCGGACGTGCCCAGGCCTGCGTGGCCCTGTCGGGTGAGATAGGCCAGGCAGGGTCAGGACGAGGTGATGGTTTGCGCCGGCTTGACGTGGTACGCGCTGGAAAACGTGACCGCATCTCCGCTGTTGATCAGGCCGCTACAGCCCCTGACGTGGTAGAAGTGCAGGGTGGAGGCTTCGGTGCGGATCTTCAGCTTGCCCAGGCTGTTGTGGTAGTGGATCTCAGTCTGGCCATTGTCGGCAGTGGCGCTGGTCCCGTCCACGGTGGCGTTGCACCCGGTCCCGGACACGCCGGCGTGAAGTCCGCTGATCGTCCCGGTCACCGTGCCGGCGGTGACAGCCGGGTCGTAGCTTTCAGCACTCATCGCCCACGGGAGATCGCGGGGCTTGATCGTGAAGGTCACCCCGCCCGGACCGGTGCACTGACTCAGGGCCAGCGCGGTGACGGATCCGATGTTCGCGCCCGGCAGCCCGCTACCTGACTTGAATTGGCCCGCCCCCTTCATGCGCGCGCAGACGAGTGAGTGCCCCGTGGTGACGTCCGCCAGCGTGAAATGCCCGGACTGAATCAGCGCGACGGTTCCGCCGGGCGAGACGTTCCACGTGGTAGCCGTGGTGGCCAGAGACGGCGCGGCGCTCAGGCCGGCCACCAGGGCCACCGCCCCGGCGGTCAGGAACACACTGCCCATGCGCTTCCCCATGTGATCTTTCCTCCCGAACTCAGGCAATCAGGCCTGCTGCCGCCCGCGACTGAAATGCAATGGGCGATGACGCTACCAACACCGTCAGGAAACTGCCACCGGTCATGCGGCATACCCGAGAACTTTTCCCGAACGGCGCTGGGCCGGACTGCCACCGTCACGGTAGCCACGACACGTGGCCGTGCAACGTGGCGTAACCCACGAAGGCACCGGTATCGATCAGGGTGTGAGCGATGATCATCGGGGTCACCCGCCCCCACCGCTTGTACAGGACGCCGAAGATCACGCCCATGATCGCGTTCCCGATAAACCCGCCGAAGCCCTGGTACAGGTGGTAGGAGCCGCGCAGCACCGCGCTCAGCGCGATCGCCCTGGACGGCCGCATGCCGAGTTGGTCCAGCCGGTTCAGCAGATAGCCGAGGACGACGACCTCCTCCAGGATGCCGTTGTGCGCCGCGGACAGGACCAGCACCGGGATCCGCCACCAGACCGCGGGCAGGCTCTCGGCCACGACGTTCAGCGCGAACCCGAGCTTGTAGGCGGCCAGGTAGAGGGCCAGCCCGCTGCCGCCGATGAGCGCGGCCAGGATGACCCCCCTGAGCACATCCCGTCCCGGCTGGCTGGTGTCCAGGCCCAGGTCCGAGGGTCCCTCGCCGGAACGGGACATGAGGTAGAAGACCAGCACGACCGGGGCGAAGCCGATGGTGATGTTGGTGAGCTGCAGGAAGAGGTCCAGCAGCGGCCTGCCGGGAGCCAGCGAGCCGTTGAGCACCGCCTGCTGCTGGCCCAGCGCCTTCGGCGCGGTGAGCGAGCCGATCAGGGAGACGAACGCGTAGAGGCCGCTCGCGCCCAGCGACACCGCGAAGACGACAAAGATCTCCCACCGGATCTGCCGGGGCGTGAGCGTCCGCGAAGTGGCTTCTTCCTGCTCGATCACCACTCTCGGACTCTAACCGCTCCGGAGCGGTACGCCAGCCGGCCGCCGCGTCCCAGGCAGACGCGACGGCCGGCAGGACCCGGCTTGACCGGGTCGGGAGGGCGGCTTCTACCGGAGGAGATGGTCGAAGTCGCCCTCCTTCACGCCCTCGATGAGGGCGCGGATCTCGGCCCGCGTATAGAGCAGGGCCGGGCCGTCGGGGTACCGGGAATTGCGGATCGCGATCTTGTCGCCGGCCAGCCCGCCCAGTTCCACACAGGCACCCTGCGAGTTGCTGCGACGGCTCTTCTGCCAGCAGACCCCCGTCAGCTTGGGCGCGGGGATCCCGTTGTACGGATGAGTCATTGGTCGACTTCCTCAAGGATGCGGTTCAGGATGTCTGCGGTCTTTTCGGGCGGTTCGCTCTCTACGCTCAGGCGTTCCATGACCTCGCCGTAACG
>Ga0207664_10000149_pt1 | contig 56937 bp, 84 predicted proteins | sample LARL83metaG_FD_184349 | JGI IMG/M metagenome (GOLD analysis project Ga0207664, IMG submission 184349) | Corn, switchgrass and miscanthus rhizosphere microbial communities from Kellogg Biological Station, Michigan, USA - LAR L8-3 metaG... | ecosystem: Host-associated > Plants > Roots >...
GACGCGCTGCCCGCCGAATACCAGGGCGCGGCCAACGTGCAGAAGCTGATCGGCAAGACGATTGAGGAGCCCGGTTTCACGTCGTCGACGGTTGCGGGCGAGTCCGGCAGCTTCGGCGGCGCGCTCCAGCTGGAGATCGAGGCACCGATCGGCACGCCCGCGTACTTCGTCAAGTCGCTGTCGCACTTCAAGGGTGAGAACGAGATGTTGCTGGCAGCGGGGACGAAGTTCAAGGTCTTGTCGGTTAACCAGTCGGGCGGGAAGACCGTTCTGCGGGTCCGGATCGTGGGAGATAAGTGATGGCAGAACAGTCGGCGCAGGATGCCCTGTACGCGCACTACGGGGACATGGAACTACGGGTCGTGGACGAGCCGGATGGTGGCGGCCCGGGGATGACGAGCGAGGAGGCGGGCGCGTTCCTGCGCAGCCTGCGTCCGGTGTCGCGGGTGCGCCAGTCGCTGGCGGCTGCTGCTGCGAAGTTCGGCAAACTCAGCGCTTGACGTAGCCGTCAAGGGGTGTCTACTATAGGTCCACAGGCAACAACGCCTGACGGACCAAGGAGACCCCCTCATGAAGCTCGGCCACACGAACGACGAGATCAAGTACGACGCGACCTACGGCACCGTCGCCCGCTACATCCTCATCCTCGACGGCGAGCCCACCATGGCCGTCCAGTGCGACACCGCCGACGCGGAGAAGGTCATCCGCATCGCCAACGCCACCAACCCGGGCACCGTCCTGGACACCCTGGGCCGCTTCACCACCGTCACGAAGCTGCTGGAAGGCCCCGACGGCGCCCCGCTGGGCACGGAGACCCGGGTCGACGAGAAGTCCGTCTACACCTACGTGATCCCGCGCCTGCACGTCCTTCTCGGCCGCCTGCTCCGCGCGGCCTGATCCACCACCGCAGGGCCCCGGCAACCGCCGGGGCCCTCACCCGTATGGAAGGAAACCCCGATGAACCTCGAACCCGTTATCGAGCAGATTCGCTCCCGCATGGAACGGATGCACCAGCGCTACTCCGCCATCTACCCGAACCACCCGATGCCGACCAGCGTTCTGCTCACCGCGTTCGCGGAGGAGATGGCGGAGCGGCTGGACCGTGACGACAAGGTTGCGGTGGAAGTCATGAAGGCTGTCGTCGACCCCGCCGATCTTCACCTCGACGACTTCTGGCGCACTCCGCTGGGGCGGCTGATGTTCGCGGCGGGTGCGTACGCGCCGGACCGGGAGATGGTCGGTCAGTCATTCGCGGCGGGCGTGCTCGGCTTCTCGCGGCAGCGAGTGTCGCAGCTCGTGGCCTCTGGCCGCCTGACTCGGGTCGGGGTCATGGTGCCGGTCGGGCAGGTTCGCAATCTCCTGAAGCAGCGCATTTGACAGAGGCGTCAAGGCGGTGTATGCTGTAAACAGACAGCAACCGAGGAGGACAACATGAACGCCACCTACGACCCCGCCGCCACCGCCAACCTTCGCCGTCAGTGGCACGCCACCGTCTCCCGCGCTGTCGGGGACCGCCTACCGCAGGCGCAGGCCGCAGCCAACTTCGCCAACCGCAGCGGCTACGACGCCGGAACGCGCGGCTGGTACTCCGCCGCAATGTGGCGCATCAACCAGTTCTGACCCGCCCTGCCCCCGGCGCCCGCCGGGGGCACCCCCCCCCTGAATGGAGGCCGAGAACATGAAATCCCTGACCCGAGGAACCCGGCAGACCCCCCAGGGGTGGGCGTTCACCGTCGCTGCATACGGATACATGACGTACACCTTCGGCTGGATCGGCGCTGGGGTGGGTGTCGGCTGGATCATCTTCTGCATCGCAGTCCAGGCCATCATCGAGGCCCGGCAGGACCGCAAAGGCGCGCTGCGGCGCGGTTTCAACAACGCCATCGGAATCAAGACCACCAAGGAGATCGCATGAAGCTCAAAGACCTGAACCGCGAGTCGCGCAACCTGCGGCGCGGAGTGATGTTCGGCCTCGCCTACGGCGACGCGCTCGGCCGCCCCACCGAGTTCATGAAGGCCCCCGCCCTCGCCAAGTTCGGCACCCCGTTCCAGAACCGGGTCGGCCTGAACAACCCGAAGCAGGGCATCGTCACCGACGACACGCAGATGTCGATCGCCGTTGCGAAGGCCGCGATCAACCTGGGGCGGGCCAACAACCCGGCCGACGTCGCCGACGAGTTCGCCACCCAGTTCATCGCCTGGCAGAACGACCCGATGTCCATGGACGGCAAGCGCGCCCCCGGCGCGACGTGCATGGGTGCCGTGTCGGCCCTGAAGCGCGGCGAGCGCTGGCTGATGGCCACCCGCACGAACAGCAAGGGCAACGGGGCGAACATGCGGGTTGCGCCGCTGGCCCTGCGCACCGACTGGACGTGGAAGCAGCTCGCCGGGTACGCGCAGCTTCAGGCCGCGATCACCCACGGGCATCCGACTGCGCTCGCTGCTGCCGACCTGACGGCGGTCGCCTGCCGGATGCTGCTGGAGGGCATCGCGCAGCCCGCCGAGTCGCTGCTGGACCACCTGCTCGCCTACGCCCACGACCAGCGCACCACGTACCACGGTGACCTGCTGGAGGGCGTGTGGGAAGGCGACATGTTCGGCCCGTCCGTGTCCCTGCCGAAGGTGCCGAAGATCGGCGACATCGACGGCTGGTCCCGGTTCGCTGAGACGATGCCGGTGCGTACCCCGGCGCGTAAGCACGCCAAGTCCCCGCAGGAGTTCATTGCGAAGGGCTGGGACGAGGTTATCGATGCCCTGCTCGCGGTGTACGGCAAGCCCCGCCTGCCGAAGCAGGACCCGTGCTTCGTCGCTAATCAGGGCGGCTGGGTTGCGGAGGAGGCTCTGGCCTTGGCGGTGCACACGCTGATCACGTTCCCGGGTGAGCCGACTGACGCCCTGCGCCGGGCCGCGTTCACGGACGGGGATTCGGACTCGATCGCGAGTATCTGCGGGGCGCTCGCCGGGGCGGCTTACGGCCGGTCGGCGTTCCCCTCGCACTGGATCGACAACGTGGAGTACCGGCATGAGCTGCTGGGCCTCACGGACCGGCTGATCGCCGCCGCCCGGTAATCCCCGGCACAGCCCCCTTGACATCACCGTCAAGGGGGCTGTATGCTGTCCATAGACAGATCAACCGAGGAGGACGCAGTGCAGATCAACATCCAGAACGCGCAGCCCGGAATGTACGTCACCGCCGAGCACCTGGACGAGTACCGACGCGTCGTCGGATACCCGATCACTACCGGGCAAGGCGTGTTCGTGGTTCTGCTCGGCGCGCAGATCGGCCCGCTGCCGCTCGACGCGATGATCGACGTCGACGACAGTTCGGCAGTCTACGCCGACGACGAGACCAGCGAGTTCGACGACGCGAACGAGCTGTTCGCCTTCCCTGAGTTCTGATCTATCAGCTCTCAACGGCCCTCCACTCCTGCGGGGTGGGGGGCCGTACCATATCCAGCGTCAGGAGGGGAAGACATGCTTGCCAAGATCGCCAACGTGGTCGCGCTGATCGCCGACCTCGCGCCCGGTGCCCTGCTCGCCATCGGCGGGGCTGTGCTGATCGGCACCGGCATCGCCTGGCTGTAGACCATGATCAAAAACGGAGGAGAATAGATGAAGCTGACCATGGGATCCGTCGACACGGACGACCCGGCGTACGGCACCGCCGAACACGCCTACGCCATCACCGACGGACGCCACCCGGGAGTACGCGACGCGCTCCAATGGCTCACCTACGCCCACCTTCCGGAGAAGCTGCGCGAGTTCTCCCGCCCGTTCTACCGGCTCGCCGTCACCCTGATCACCCGCATCACCACCGACTCGCCTGAGCTGACCACCGCGCTGAATGCGGTCATCGCAGCGAAGGACTCCGCGATGCGCGCCGGGATCCGGCACGACACCGGCCGGGCCGGGGCTGTGCCGCGCCCGCAGGAAGTCGTCAAGCCGCCGCTGCTCGCCTCAGCGCCCCGCGAGGTCTGCCCCCACGGCATCCGCTACAACTCGCCGACCTGGCACACCGCGCACGGCCCTGAAGTGACGTGCCCGCGACAAGCGCCCGTCGGGACTGAGCCGGGCTGCGGGCACCCGGGCTGCATCCTGGACCACCCGCACGCCGGACCGGCCGTGCTGCCTGCCGACAGCAACCCGTCCTGAGCCGTATTCTGGCCTGCAAGAGAAAGGGGTAGCGCGTGGGCACTGCCTGGAAAATGCCGCTCGCCGTCATCGGGAAGCCGACCGGCGACGGCCGCCAGTTCGACGAGGGCGCCCTGTCGCACCGCGACCTGCCGCTGCCCCTGCGGTATGTGCCGTCAGACTCGGGCGGGCACGCGAACGCCGTCATCGTCGGCCACATCTCGAAGGTCGGCAAGGAAGAAAACGGGATGCTGCCCGCGTCCGGCGAGTTCTACGACGACGAGTCGTGGCCGGAAGACGTCCGGAACCACGCCATCGCCGCGATGAAGTTCACGCAGAACAAGGTGATCGGCCCGTCCGTCGACCTGGACCAGGCGGAAATGGAGCAGGTTCCGGAGCCGAAGGCGTACGCGGCCTGGAAGCGGGAGCAGCGCGGCAAGATCAAGGCCGCGAAGATGGCGCACGCCTCCGCGACCGGCTCCGACTGCGGCTGCGCATCCGCCGAGGAGCCGGTGTTCGCGGAGGAGGCGTACGACGGCCCCCGGCTGAAGATGGTCCGCAAAGGCCGGTTCGCATCGGCGACGCTCGTGCACATCCCCGCGTTCGCGGAGCTGGCAGGCGAGGCAGTGCTGACCCCGGCGAAAAAGGCCGCCCCGGAGCCGTCGGCTGAAGCTGCCGTCCTGGCCTCAACCATGATCAAAAACGACGAAGAGATGACCCCCGACCTGGACACGGAGGCCCGGGAGAAGATGGCCGCACTCATCGCAGGAGCCACCCCGGCCGCACCGCCGCGCGCCTGGTTCGACGACCCGAAGCTGGAAGGCCCGACCCCGCTGCACATCGGTGACGACGGCCGGGTCTACGGACACGTCGCCGTGTGGGACACCTGCCATGTCGGCATGGGCGACTCGTGCGTCCGGCCGCCGAAGTCGCAGACGCAGTACGCGTACTTCCACACCGGAGAGGTCGTCACCGACAACGGCGACCGGCTGCCCGTCGGCCGCCTCACGTACGGCGCCGGGGGGCACGCAGGGCCGAACCTGGGATACCGGGCCGCCGCCGAGCACTACGACTCGACCACGGCGACGGGCGCATACGTGCGCGCGGGCGAAGACCAGCACGGCATCTGGGTGGCCGGGGCTCTCACCCCCGAGGCCGGGGACGACGCGATCCGGCAGATGCGCGCGGCGCCGCTGTCCGGCGACTGGCGGCGCATCGGCGGCAATCTGGAGATGGTCGCGGCGCTGCACGTGAACACGGCCGGGTTCCCGATCCCGCGCATGCTGGCCGCGTCCCTGGACGGGGCGGAAGAAGCCCTGATGTCTCTCACGGCGGCCGGATCCCTCGCGAGGGTGGCCGAGGACGACTCCGACCTCACGGCGGCTGTGGCGGCCACGCAGATCGACATGGAGGCGCTGGGGCGCGCGGTCGCGCGGGGGATGCTCGCCGAGCAGGCCGCGCAGGAGAAAAAGGCGAAGCTCGCCGAGGAGTGGACGGCCCTCGTGGCGTCTGCCACGGCCGACGACACGATCGGCGCCTACACTGACGTCATGGGCGAACTGTTGGATGCCCTGGACTGAGCACGGAGGAGGCCCTGGTGGGGTGCAACTGTGGTGGTGGCGGTAGCGGTCTCGGCAACTACGTCGTCAAAGACGCAACCGGCAAGGTCGTGAAGACCTTCGCCGCCGTGAAGGAGACCGAGGCGAAGGTGTTCGCTGCGAAGATCCCCGGCGCGACCTGGAGCAAGACGAGCTAACCCCGGACAGCAGAAAGGCCCGACCCCCTTCCCCGGGGCCGGGCCTTTTCCGTGCTTGCCTGGCTAGTACCGGCGGGCCAGGTAGCGCGGGGTCAGCCGCACGTACCGGGCGGCGAGCCGGTACTTGCCCCGCCCGACGGCCCGCCCGGCGGCGGCAATCGAGCAGCACCCGCCGCTTTGCTTCGACTGCCCGCCGAGCTGGCCCGGCTGCCGGACTCGTGCGGGCCGGTTGTGACCGCCGTCGCCGGGCAACCATGACTTGCTACTGGCCATGTCCGTTCCTCCTCCTGGTGAGTTCTGTCGGCTGCGACTATACACAGGTCAGCCATGAGGGTGTAGTCTGCCAGCAGACAGACTAGGAGGAGAGATGATCCGCCGCATCACCGTCGCCGCCAGCGCCATCGTTCTCATTCCCCTGACCTGCGCAGCCCTGATCCTGGGAGGCGTCATCATCGCCGACCTGGCCGAACTCCTGGGGGGATGATGTCCACCGAACCGCTGTTCGACATCACCCCCGACGTCGGGGAACCGCACAGGTGCGAGATCTGCGAAACCGTGAAGATCGGCACCGTGGACCAGCTCCGCGCAGCCGGATGGGCGGCATTCGACGGCGTCTCACTCACCGACAAGACCCTCAGCGTGCGTATCTGCCCGCCCTGCCGGAAGGACAACTCATGACCCAGCCCGTGACCGACTGGCTGCTGTACCGCAAATGCCCGGTCTGCCAGTGCGCGACCGGCACCCCCTGCCGGTCGGCGTCCGGCCGGATCGTCAACGGCCAGCCCGACGGCGTGAAGACCAACCTGGAGCACCCGCACAAAGCGCGCCGTCGACGCAGCATGCCGAAGGTCGATACCATCAGGACGGCTTAGGACCCGCACAGCCCAAGCCACCCCACGAAGAAGCCCCCGGCGATGCGCCGGGGGCTTCTTCCATGTCCGGGTCAGGAGCGGTGCATAGGGGTGTCCCGCTCGGCGTCGGTGGCCGCGTTCGGGTTGATCCGCAGCATCGGCCATTGGTCCGGCGGCAGCGCGATGATGGTCGACGCGACCGGCGTTGCGGGCTTCTGGTGGTAGTCCTTCACCCCGTACCAGACGGTTTTCTGGTGCGTCGTCGTCACGCCCGTGTGGACGTAGACGGGCAGGCCGATCTGGTGCACGCGCAGGCAGAAAGAGATGTCCTCGCCGCACTGCTCGCCGTCAGGGCCGGGGATCCGCTCGTGCCAGATGTGCGGCGGGGCGCCGGACTCCACGAGCCAGTCACTGATCTTCTCGTACACGGACCGGTGAACCAGCAGCAGGCCGCAGCCGGTGGCGGCGACCCGGGTTACTTCTTCCGGGGTCCAGTTCGAGCGTGGCGCCAGCTTGAACGCGCCCGGCATGCCGTTGTCCGGCTCAACCCACGACCAGTCGTAGAGGGTCGGCAGCAGCCGTGAGGTCAGGCCGCCGTGGAAGTCGTGGCCGTACTCCGTCTCGATGAAGCACAGCCCGCCGACGACCGGCCGGGTTTTCGGATCCGCGACCGACAGCAGCTTCTCCAGTGCGGTCGGCTCGAAGCCGATGTCCGTGTCAATCCAGAGCAGCCAATCCGACTCGCTGGAAAGGAACGCGGCGACGGCGGTATTGCGGGCGTGCGAAAGCTCGATCGACCGGCCCCACACGGATGCCAGTGATCCGGTATTGCGCAGGCCGGATTGGTGCATGAGGTGATCGCCGGTCATCTTGTCGTAGGCGATCATCCGCAGGACCGAGTCGACGAAGTTCGCGCCGAACGTGTCGAGGTGCGGGTAGGCGATGGTGACTGTTTCGCCTGCTCGCGGGTTACTTGACGCATCGATTTTGATCATGGCCCCGGTGCGCGGGTGCAGCGCGTCCAGCAATTCCTGCTGCGCCTCTTCGGCGCTGGTGTTCGAGTTCATGTACGGCCTCCTCCTCCGTAAACCGCAGGGTACCGGCTATGATCCGGTCCAGACGTATCGGTGCTGCCACGGTCCGGCCGAGCGCTCGCAGAAGAGGAACCCCGAAGGTGAATCTGCCTTTCACGGTCCCGACGCTCGATGACGGCAGCTACGCCTTCTCGCAGATGTCGACGGACGAACTGACCGAGATCCGCCAGCAGGCCCGCGAGGCTGCCGCGACCTTCGCCGACATGGACGTCTCTGACGTCTCCCCGGAGGACGTCGAGACGATGCGCGAGCTTTCCAAGATCGTCAAGGGTGTCGACGCCGAGCGTTCGCACCGTTCCGGCGCGGCCGGTGCTTTCGCGGCGCTGACCGACGCGCTCGGCGACGAAGACGACGAGGACGAGGCCGAGACCCCCGCCCCGGCGCCGAAGACCGACCCGGCCCCGAAGCCCGAGACCGAGGCGCCGAAGACCCCCGCGAACCCGGGCGTCGCCGCAGTCGCCGCGCAGGGCACCGGCAACGGCGTGCAGGCCGCCGCGCTCATCCCCAACCAGGCCCCGGCCGTGATCCTTGCCGCCGCCGGTTCGGACATGAGTGTCGGTCAGGAGCTGAACTGGCTCGACGTCGGCAAGGCCGTCGAGAAGCGGTTCCTTCAGTACAGCGCGGGCGGCGGCGGCATGGGCGCGCAGCGCCACGCGGTCGCGCAGTTCAAGCTGGACTACCCGAAGGAGCTGACCGCCTCCGGTGGGCTTCAGGAGGACGCGACCGCCGTCGTCGACTACGCGGCGAGCGAGCGTCGCCTGCCGGGCGGTTCGCTGCTGGCGTCGCTGGAGCTGAAGCGCAAGCAGGCGCTGAACGCGGGCGCCCCGAACGCGCTGACGGCGGCCGGTACCGGCTGGTGCGCGCCGTCCGAGGTGCTGTACGACCTGTGCGAGCTGGAGTCGTCTGACGGCCTGCTCGACGTGCCCGAGATCAACGTCTCCCGGGGCGGCATCAAGTACACGACCGGCCCGGACTTTTCCTCGATTTACTCGGGCTCGGGCTACTTCCACTACACCGAGGCGCAGATCATCTCGGGTGTCACGAAGCCGACGATGTCCGTCGCGTGCCCGTCGTTCACGGACACCCGGCTGGAGGCCGACGGCCTGGCGATCCAGACCGACCTGCTCCAGCTTCGCGGCTACCCGGAGCTGATCTCCCGGTTCGTCCGGGGCGCGATGGTCGCGCACACCCACAAGCTGAACATGTGGGCGATCAACGCGATGGTCGCGGGCTCGACCGCACTGTCCCTGCCGTCGGGTGTCGCCTCGCACACCCCGGGCGCCGGTTCGACCTGGTACACCGACCACTCGGTGGTGTCGACGCTGCTGACCGCGCTGGACATGGTCATCGTCGACTACAAGTACCGGCAGCGCATGGCCCTCAACTCCACGCTGGAAGTCGTGCTTCCGTACTGGGTGCAGGCGTGGATCCGGTCCGACATCGCGCGCAAGCAGTTCTACGACGCGGAGGGCACCGCCGACCAGTTCGCGGTCACCATGGCGCGGATCAACGAATGGCTGGCCGCGCGCGGCGCTCGGGCGCAGTTCGTCTACGACTGGCAGGACGCGTCCTACTGGGCGGCATACCCGACGAACGCCCCGGCCGTGTGGCAGCGCTTCGGCGCCGACCCGACCACGCAGGACTTCGTGCAGGACTTCCCGCACACCCTCCAGATGCTGGTCTACGCGGCCGGTACCTGGGTGCGCGGCAACGCCGACATCATCACCCTGGACACCGTCTACGACAGCACCCTGCTGGCGCAGAACAAGACCACCCAGCTGTTCACCGAGCAGGGCATCCTGATGGCGAAGACCTGCTTCGACAGCCGGGTCTACACCATTGGCGCTGCGCCTGGTGGTCTGATCCCGACCGGTGCGGGTGCGTACGCGCCGAACGCGCAGACCGCTGCCGCGAGCACCACCACCAGCTCCTTCCCGTCCAACCCGTGATCCTGACCCACCGGCCGACGGCGCCCCGTCGGCCGGTGGGATCCCACGACGGAAGGGAGGGCGCGTAAATGGCGACCCTTACGCCAATGGCCGGGCCGGTCTACGTCGACCAGCCTGCGGTCGGCAACATTCGCTATGGCCTGTTCACGGCGGCGAACGGCCCCTTCGACCTGCCGCAGCACGGGGAGATCGGCGGGGTTCAGTACCTTCAGGAGCACTGCGGGCAGGCGCACCTTCTGGCAGCTGCCTCGTGCGGCACGCCGACGGTGACGATGGGCACGTTCGACTCCTGCGACAGCGCGGCGATCGGCCTGCCGTTCGACGTTGTGGCGACCCTGAAGGCCGGGACGTTCCCGTACACCGCCGAGGAGGTCGAGAGGCGCCTGCGGGTGCGGATCGCCGACAACTCGCAGTACGTCGCGGAGCAGGCTTTCTGGGGCGGCAACGCTGACGTGCAGCCGGTGTTGCAGCGCGGCGAGTTCAACGGCGGCAGCGGGATCCTGAACATCACTCCGACGCCGGGCACGCCGGTCACGCTGGAATACGGCGTCGGTCTGCTTGAGGACGCGATGGCCGGTTACTCGTACCCGGGCGTCTTCCACTGCCGCCCGATCGTGTCGCCGTTCCTGGTGGAGCGTGGCCTTGCGCCGCGCGCCGAGCGGGGCTCGCGCGGGCAGGCCGAGAAGCTGTTCACGCCGATGGGCAGCGTGTGGTCGTTCGGTCGGGGCTACTCGGGCAACAACCCGACCAACGATGCTTCCGCTCCGACGGCCGGTACCGCGTGGATCGTGGCCACCGGCCCGGTGACGGTGTGGCGCAACCCGGCGGTGCGAGTGGTGCCGCCCGAGCGTGCTTTTGACCGGTCGGGCAACGCCTGGCAGTCAAACGCGCAGCAGGCGCACGCCATCACCGTCGACTGCGTGGCGTTCTCTGTGCTCGTGGGCCTGGACGCAATGACCGCCAGCACCGGGGCGGCCACGGCCGGTCGGCTGTACTGAGGCTGGGTACATGACGGGCACCTACGAGACGAGGAGTCGAAATGCCTGCTGAGAATGGTTACCGGGTCGGTGTCGTGATCCTGGACCGGCACGAGCCGGAAGGGGAGACCGCGTCGCGGCTGCTGGAGCTGGCGCAGGAGAAGGGCTACAGCCCGCGCGTTGTCGAGGCGCAGCGCGGGGAGCACGACGCCGGTCTGTCGTACCGGGTTCCGGAGGATGTCGCGGAGGCGTTCAACGCGGAGCGCGCCGACCTGTGGTCGGACGACTCGGCGAAGCGGGCCGAGTTGGGGCACGTCGCGGTTGACGGGTCGCGGCGGGCGAAGCCGGGGCCGGACGACGAGACGATGTTCGACGCGAACCCGGCCCGGGATGCCGAGCCGACCAAGATCGAAAACGACGCCGAGAAGGCCCCGACCAGCCGCAAGGCGCGGGCGAAGAACGAGGAGTAACAAAATGTCGTCCGTGTGCCAGGCCCCGATTCAGGGGACGACCATGCGCGTCCAGACCGTCAACTCGTGCGGCACCCCCAGCGTGGGTTCTTGCGTGTCGGCGGTCTCGACCGGTTTCGTCTCGGTGGAGATGCAGGACCAGGTCGAGTCCGGGACGGAGATCATCGTCCAGAACGCGGCCGGTCTGATGTGCGTCAACGAGAAGTCCCCGAAGCAGCTCAAGTGGATCGACGTCACGATCACCTTCTGCAACGTCGACCCGGAGATGTTCAACCTGGTCACGGGCTCCACGCTGGTACTCAACGATGCGGCCTCCCCGGCGGCCGTCGGCTTCCAGACGCGTACCAGCAACTACGCGGCCGGGTCGTTCGCACTGGAGGTCTGGACGAACCTGTCCGGCACTACCTGCACGACGGTCGGCACCTTCTCGCTGGTGCCGTACGGGTACTTCCTGCTGCCGAACATCGTCGAGGGCACCGTTGGCGACCTGAAGATCGAGAACGGCGCGGTGTCGTTCACCGTCACCGGCCGCACGAAGCAGGGCACGAACTGGGGCACCGGCCCGAAGAACGTGCTCGCGAACATGACCACCGGGGCGGCGCAGAAGCTGCTCGTTGCTCTGCCGACGGACACGCACCGGCACCTCCAGTGGACGTACCTGGCGCCTCCGGCCGCGTCTTGCGGCTGCGCGTCCTGATCAACCCGACGAGCGGGGGCCGACCGGGAACGGCGGTCCCCGCTTCTCACTCTTCAGGGGGCTCCGCATGGTGAACGCGACGCCGGACGGCTGGACCGTCACCAACTCTGCCGCGTGCTCGAACACGTGGAACAGCCTCGACGCCGATCAGAAGGCGCTCGCTCTGCGCCTGTCGGCGTTCACGGTGTACGCACTGACCGGCCGCCAGTTCGGGACCGTCACGGCCACGCTGAGGCCCTGCAACGCGGCACCCCTGATGCCGCTCTACCAGACGTTCCCCGTCAACGTGCTGAACCCGTGGGGCGTCGAGGACTCGGGCAGCTACCCGGGCGCGTACATCTACCAGGGCGTGTGGCACAACTCGGGCTGCCGGGGGATCTCCTGCTGCGGGGCGCGCTGCGAGGTGTCGCTGCCGCGCACCGTGTCGATCACGTCGGTCGTCGACTCGGGGGCGACCGTGGACCCGTCGGCGTACCGGGTCGACAACGGGCACACGCTGGTCCGCACCGACGGCGCGTGCTGGCCGCAGTGCCAGGACATGAACGCCAACCCGGGCGCGGTGAACACGTTCACGATCACGGGCGTGTTCGGCCGGACGGTGCCGCAGGAGGCGCTGGATGCGGCCGGGCTGCTGGCATGCGAGCTGGGGAAGGCGATTGCCGGGCAGCCATGCCGCCTGCCTCAGCGAATGCAGTCGCTCTCTCGGCAGGGCGTCTCCGTGCAGTTCCCGTCGGTGGACAGCTATCTTGACCGGGGGCTGACCGGCCTCAACGAAGTCGATCAGTTGATCGTTCAACTGAACCCGAACCGGCTGACGCGCGCACCGCGCATCTTCTCCCCGGACGTGTCCCCCAACTCGATCACCACCTGGCCGTGAGGTAGCGATGGCAGACAACCTGACCGACGCCGCAGAAGCCCGCGTCGTCAACTGGCTCACCGGTAACACCACGACGGCGCCGACACTGCCGCTCATGGTGCGGCTGATGACCGCGAACGGCTCCGACTCGACGCCGGGCACCGAGGTCACCAACGCGGGCGGATCCGCGTACGCGCCGCAGGCCGCGACGTTCTCCGTCGCTTCTTCCGGCGTGCCCGCGTCGAACAGTGCCGACATCGTCTTCACGAACATGCCCGCGATCGGCGGTTCCGGCATCGTCGGCGTCGAGATCTGGGACTCCGCCGCGACCCCGTTCCGCTGGTGGTGGGGCGCGGTGACCCTCGCGAAGACGACCAACCTGGGAGACCCGGTGCGGATCCTCGCGGGGACGCTCGTTCTGACGGAGCAGTGAGGGACGGCCCGTGAGCCAGTCCCTTTTCACGTCGCAGACCCCGGGCATCCCGGACGTCTTCGAGAGCCAGCCGGTCACGGTCGGCCTGACGCTGAAGTTCAGCGTTGCCGGGACGGTGTCCGGTGCTCGCGTCTACGCCCCCGCCACGATCGGTGTGGGGACGTTCGAGGCTGCCTTCTGGCAGGTGACCGGGAGCGACCCGGGCGGCACGGGCACCCTCCTGGCCAATGCCACGTTCGGCACGCTGACGCCGGGCACCTGGAACAGCGTGACCTTCCCGACGCCCGTGACGGTCGACCCGACGAAGGCGTACGTCGTCGGTCTGCGGACCAGCCAGGGCCGGTACACGGCGACAGCTGCCCTGTTCGCGAGCGCCATCGTGAACGCCCCGATCACCGGGGTTCAGGACGGCTCGTCGGCGGGTGGCTTCACCGTCTACAACGGCCGGTTCACGTCCGGGCTGACGAACTACCCGAACAGCACGTTCAACTCCAACGGCTACTTCGTCGACGTGCTGTTCGACCCGTCCGGCGCAGATGTGCTGCTGGCCGCGAACCTCAGCGCGAACTCCTCACTGTCAGCGGCGCTGGTCCCGCAGCCGCGTCTCGCCGCGAGCCTGTCGGCGAACTCCGGGCTGTCGGCCGCCCTGACCACCTCGACGACTCTGGCTGCCAGCCTGTCGGCGAACGCCGGGCTGACCGCGTCGCTGACCGTCCCGACCGGCCCGGCCGACCCGATCGCCACGCCGGTTGCGGAGGAGTTGCTGGCCTGCTTCACCGCGCAGCTCATGGAGCTGCCGAACCCCCCGGCGAACATCCACATGCGCGTCGGTACGGACACCGGCCCGCTGTACGGGCCGAACGTCGACGAGTGTTGCGCCGGGCTGGCGTGGATCCGGATCGCCGGGGTGTACCCGTCGTGGGACTCGTTCCCGTCGCCCGACAACGACTGGACCCCGTGCGGGCCGCTGGCGTACGCGGTGCAGCTTGAGATGGGCATGGCTTTCTGCATGCCGTGGGCCGACTCGGAGGATGGCTTCGAGAATCTGGACCCGCCGTCGCAGGCCGATTGGGCGCAGGCGGCGGTGACGCAGATGCAGCACCAGAATCTGATGCGCAAGACGGCGGCGTGCTGCTTCCGCCCGACGCAGCGGCGCGTGGTCGGCGAGTGGTCTCCGCTTCCGGTCGAGGGCGGCTGTACCGGCGGTAAGCTGCTCGTGACGGTGTCGGTGATGAACCCCTGCTCGGACTGCTGACGGAGGACCCCCATGGCCAAGATCGAAAACGACGAGAAGAAGACCACGACCAGCGAGAAGCGGTACGAGGTCGTCGTCTCGTTCGACGCCCTCGACAAGGGCCTCTTCTTCACGTCCCCCGACGACGAGTGGGCGCAGCGGCACGTCGCGAACGGCTACCTGCGCGTCCTCGACGACGACGAGCCGGGCCGGGAGGTGCCCGACAGTGAGCGGGGTGAAGTCCGTCCGCGTTGAGATCTACGCGGCGGTGACGAAGGAGATCCTTCACGACCTGGCGGGCAAGGACGTCATGCGCGTCACCCTGAAGGTTCTCAACCGGGCGAAGGTGCTGACTCCGGTCGACACCGGCAACCTGCGGGCCTCGCACCAGATGCGCCTGACGTCCAGCTCGAACAAGGTGCAGGGCGAGGTGTTCACGAAGGTCAAGTACGCTTTGGCCATACACGAAGGCCGACGGGCCGTCGTGATCCGCCCGAACAAGAAGAAGGCCCTCAAGTTCACCTGGCACGGCGAGCAATTCGTGCGTAAGTCGGTGTTCCAGCCAGCCCGCAAGGGCCGCCCGTGGCTGCGAGACGCACTGCGCGAAGTCGCCGAAGGCGAAGGATACAAGATGGTCAGCGGGGCCGCCGCCGACGTGTGACGGCCCGGAGGAGGAGAAAAGATGCTTCGCACCATCCTGCGGGAGCGGTTGCCGCATCACCCGAAGCTCGGCCGCAACGTCAACCTGGACAGCAGGAGCTGGGCGTACGCGCTCCAGCCGAAGGCGACCCCGGTGCACAGCGTGCGGCACGAGTCGGCGATCGGCATCCTGAACCAGGGCAACATCGGCGCCTGCACCGGCAACGCCGCCGTAGCGTGCGCGTACCGGCTGCCGTTCTACGCGCCCGGCGCCCCTGCATGGTCGTTCAGCCCGGACGAGCCGGGTGCCCTGAACTGGTACCGCCGGAACACGCAGCTCGACCCGTTCCCCGGCACGTACGAGCCCGACGACACCGGCTCCGACGGTCTGACCGCATCCAAGGTGGCGGTCGAGGCGGGCATCATCGGCGGCTATCAGATGTCCGGTGACCTCGACAGCTCGCTTCAGGCGCTCATGGACCGCCCCGGGATCACCGGCCTGCCCTGGTACAACTCCATGTTCAGCCCGTCGGCGACCGGCCTGCTCACCGTGGACCGCTCCAGCGGTCTCGCGGGCGGCCACGAACTGTGTGTCGACGAGGTGGTGGTCACCGACAACGGCGTGATCGTGGGTGGCCCGAACTCGTGGGGTGTCGAGTGGGGCGCGCAGGGTCGCTGGTACCTGACGGCCGACGACTGGTGGTCGCTGCGCCAGGAGGGCGGCGACGTCTACTTCTGGACGGCGAAGTCGCAGCCCGCCCCGGCCCCGGCTCCGGCCGACGGGCCGTCGTGGGACGAGGAGGATCTGGACCTCTGGAACCAGACCGCCGCGTTCCGCGCCGCCCGGCACACTGGCGGGCCGCAGGCCGTCTCCAAGGCTCTGAAGGTGTGGGGCGCGCAGAAGGGTTTCCGCTGATGCCCGAGTTGACGGTGACGGTCCCGCTCGGGGGCCGCGACGTGGAGATGCGCAAGCCCGCTGATGGCGCGCTGGTGGTGCTGGCCCGGATCACCCGGACCCTGCCCGACAAGATCGAAAACGACGAGATGTCGGACGCTGCCAAGGAAAAGCTCGTCCGCAACCTGGGGACGCTCGGGCAAATCGTCGAGTCGATGATCGTCAAGGACGACGACCGGGACTGGCTGGACGACGTGATGATCAGCGGCGAAGTCCCGGCCGAGGACATCTTCGATGCGATCCGGGTCGCGGGTGAGAAGTTCGGCCTCATCGGCGCCCCGGCCGGTCCGGCGAAGAAGGCGGCGTCGGTCCGGCGGCGGGCTCGATAGGTGGCGGGTGATGCGCTCGCCGCGCTGAAGATCTGGGCTCTCGACGTGGACCTGGCGGGCGAGACGTTCACGGTGCCGCCCCGTCCGGCCGCTGAGTGGTTCGTGGCGATCCTCGACACTGAGACGCCGCTGCCGATCATTCCGGGGCTGATGGATGGCGACGCGGAGGAGCGCATCACCGACCTGCTGCTGTCCGGGCAGGTGGAGACCGACGAGATCGTGGCCCGCTGCCGGGAGTTGCTGACCGCTGCCGCCGGGCGCCCGTGGTGGGAGGCGGACCGGCTGATCCGGTCGTCGGCCGAGTCGTGGCAGATCATCGGCGGCGAGCTGACCCGTCTCGGGGTCGATCTGGACAAGGTGAGTCTCGCCGCCGCCCTGAACGCGATCTACGTCGTGTGCGTGCGCACGATGGACGAGAAGGAACGCAACAAGTTCGACATCGACCTGCGGTTGCCGCCGATCGGCGTTGAGGGCGTCACGACGGAGGAGATGTACGACGAGCAGGCGGCCACGGCGGCGTTTGCCGCCCTGATGGGCCAGGCTGTGCCGCCTGCGCCCGTAGGATCCTGACCATGGCAGCGGGCTCTCTCGGTAAGGCGTTCGTCCAGGTCTACGCGGACACGTCCAGGTTCTCGCCTGGGCTGAAGCAGAAGATCAAGGCTGCGCTGGATGAGAACACGAAGAACATCGACATGCCCGAGCTGGACAAGTCGATGGAGCGAGCGGGCGAGTCTGCGGGCGAGCACGTCGCGCAGGGCGTCGGGAAGACCGCGCCACCCGCAATGGAGAAGGAAGGCCGCAAGAGTGGCAACGCTTTCTCCAAGGGCCTGTCGACGATGGTCGGGGCGCTCGGCTCGCTGCTAATGCCAGCCCTGATCGCGTTCGGGGTCCAGGCTGCCGCCGCGCTTGTCCCGGCCGCCATCGCGCTCGGCGGCACTCTGCCCGCTGCGATCTTCTCGCTGATCGGCGTCATGGCGACGCTGAAGATGGCGACGAACGGTGTCGGGGACGCGCTGAAGTTCGCCTTCGATCCTGCGAAGTCGAAGCAGTTCGAGGAGGCGATGAAGAAGCTCGCCCCGGCGGCGCAGTCCTTCGTGCGCGAAATCCAGGCGCTTCGCCCTGCCTTCCACGATCTCCAGCAGGATGTGCAGCAGACCTTCTTCACGCAGCTCCAGGGTGTCCTGACGCGCGTTTCCGGCCAGCTCCTGCCGACCCTGCGGACCGGATTCCGCAACCTGGCCGCCGACATCGGGCGGATGGGCGCGACCGTCCTCAACGCTTTCGGCAGCAACCGAGGCAACATCGCCGCGATCTTCCACTCCGCGCACGAGGCGCTGATGCCGCTGATCCCGGCCGTCGGCAAGCTGGTGACGGCGTTCCTTCAGATCGCCGGGGCGGCCGGGCCGATGTTCCAGGCGCTGTCCGGCGGCTTCGCCCGGCTGCTGACCGACTTCTCGGACTTCATCGCGGGGGCGGCCGAGTCCGGGGCGCTGACCAACTTCTTCGGTGAGATGCTGGTCGTGTTGCGGCAGTTCGCGGGCCTTCTCGGCAGCGTTTTTGATCTTCTCGTGACGGTCATCGGGTCGCTCCAGGCGACCGGCGGCCAGGCCCTGGGGATCCTGGGCAGCTTGATCACCGCCCTCGACACGTTCCTGAACACCGACGCGGGGCAGACGATGCTGATCGCTGTCTTCACGCTGCTGAACACGGTGCTCGGCTCGCTGATGTCGATCGTCACGCCGCTGCTGCCGGTCATCGCCGAACTGGTGACGGCCATCGCGGGCGGCCTGACCGACGCCATCACTACGCTCACCCCGTACCTTCAGGACGCCGCCGAGTGGCTGGGCAAGCACCCCGACCTGCTGAAGGCCGCCGCTGCTGCGTGGGGCATCTACAAGGTGGCCCTGATGGCGGTGGCCTTCTATGAGGGCATCGTGGCCGCGATGAACCCGGTCACGTGGATCGTGCTGGCCATCGCTGCCATCGCCGCCGGGGCGTACCTGATTTACAAGAACTGGTCAGTCGTCGAGGACGCGCTGAAATCCGCGTGGGGCGCAATCTCCGACTTCTTCTCCGGGATCTGGCAGTGGATCCAGGGCGTCGGGACATCGATCGGGAACTGGTTCACGGTCACCCTGCCCAACTTCTTCGCCGCGATCCCCGGCGCGATCTGGGCCGCCCTGTCCGCGCTGCCCGGCATGCTGTGGAACCTGTTCCTGGGGGCGCTGAACCTCGCCGGTCAGGCCATCGGTACCGGGATCGGTCTGCTGATCGCTGCGATCGTGGTGCTCCCCGGGCTGATCTGGGACGGCATCAAGTCGATCGGGCAGATGTTCGTCGACCTGTGGAACCTGACGTTCGCGCTCGGCAGGGCCATCGTCGAGGCGGGCATCGCCGCGATCGTCTGGTACTTCACGGTGCTGCCCGGCCGGATCTGGTCCTTCTTGATGCGGCTGCCCGGCATCATCGGCGGTGCGTTCAAGACCGCGTGGGATTGGGCGAAGCGTGAGGTACGCGAGGGTGCGGAGGCGATCGTGTCGTACGTGATGCGGCTGCCCGGCCGGATCTCCGGGTTCATGCGCAACGTCGGTCACGACATCCTGTCCGGCCTGAAGTCCGGCATCAACTCGGTGATCTCCGGATTCAACTCCGGCATCAACCGGGTCGGCAACGCCATCCACATCGGCCTGCCGAACATTCCGCTGCTGGCGTCCGGCGGCCTGATCACCTCGCCGACCCTCGCCGTCGTCGGCGAGGCGGGCAAGGAAGCCGTCATCCCGATGTCGGACCCGGCGCGCGCGGCGGCGGTCGCGAAGTCGACCGGCCTGCTCGACATGCTCGGCTCGCGGGCCGGACATGCGGAGGCCCTGAACGTGAAGGTCTACCTGGGCACTCAGGAGATCACCGATATTCTCGACGCACGGGTTGATCGCAAGCTGAACGACCAGGCGAACGAGCTTGCCTACGGGACGAGGTGACGGGTGTCGACGATCACGGCGACCGCCGACAACACGAAGTCACAGGTTCGGCTCGACCTCGACTTCTCCGACATCGATGCGCCGTACGCGTACGTGCAGCGGGTCAACGCGACGACGGGGGAGAAGGTCGCGGTACGCGGCCACGGCTCGTCGACGACGATCTCCGGACTGGCGCACGCGCCGATGCAGGCCGGTTACAAGGCTGTCCTGTACGACACGGAGATGACTCTCGACCAGGGGTTCTACTACACGGTTACGGCGCCGTCGGTAACCCTCAACGTGACGTCGACGTTCAGCGCCGGGTACACCGAGCCGTGGTGGCCGACGTCGTCGGCGGTGACGGCCCGGGTTGCTTCGTTGCGCAACGGCACGTATTACATGGCGGTGATCGCGGACGGGGCGGCCACGCCGACGGTGCGGGCGGAGAACATCCCGGCCACGCCGGGCGCCTCGTTCACGCTGACGGCGAGCCTGTCCGCGTCGGTGGGGCAGTCCACGCTGATCGGCATGTCGTTTCGAGACGCGACCGGCTCGATTCTGTCGACCTCGTCGGCGACGGTGAGCGTCACCACGAGCCAGGCCACGTACACCGCGTCGGGCACCGCCCCGGCGGGCACGGTCAGCGTCCAGCCGATCTTGCAGATGACCGGCACCCCGTCGGCAGGTGTGACGCTTCAGGTTTTCTCGGTGGCGCTGACCAACGCGGCCGGGTCGGCGACGTCCGGCACGGTCACGGTCGCATCCAATGCCACCTGCTGGCTGAAGGACCCGCTGCGGCCGGGAAACAGCATCCGCGTCGACTTCTGCTTTGACCCGAACCCGCTGTGCACCCCGACTCAGGGCGTCTTCTTCCAGAGCATGGCGGAGATGGCTCGCGGCGCGAACGCGGCCAATTTCAACGTCAACAACCAGCAGCAGCCGGTGGTGACGGCGAAGACCCGCTCGGCGCCGACGTCGACGCTGACGCTGGTGTCGCGCACGTTCACGGACAAGGACCGGCTGAACACGATCCTCGACGCGGGTTCGCCGCTGCTGTTCCAGGTGCCGTCGGACTACGGCGTCCCGCAGATGTTCCTGTCGATCGCGGGAACCACCGAGTCCCGGGTCTTTCCGGACCACCGTTTCCCGATCCGGATCTTCCAGCTGCCTTTCGCGTCCGTGGCTTCGCCGGGCGGGCCGATGCAGGGAACGATCGGTGCCCGCTGGGCTGACACGTGCAACGTGTACGCGACGTGGGCGGCGGTGACGGCGGCCGGGCTGACGTGGACGCAGGTTCTGGACGGGGCGGCGGGCTGATGGTCTGGACGGGTGGTCTCGACGCGCAGTACCGGGACGCGCTGGCGCGTCCGCACAACGTCTACATGCGGGTGGATGTGCTGGACCGGCAGGGCAATGTGCTTCAGGCTGACCTGCCGTTCATCGACGGCAGCATTCGCGCGACCCTCAGCAGCCGCGTAGCGCGCACGATGAGCCTCACGGTGGACCGGTCGTGGTTCCCGGTTGCCAGCAACGGCACGATCGATCAGGGCGGGCTGCTGACCCCGTACGGCAACCGGCTGCGGGTGTACCGGGGCATCACATACGGGGACGGCTCGATCGCCCGGTTCCCGGTCTTCTTCGGCCGGATCGAGCAGGTCGGCATGGGCCGCAACGGGCAGGTGTCGGTCAGCGCGAACGACCTGGCCGCCGACATCGTCGACGCGCAGTTCGAGACGCCGCAGTCGTCGGTCACCACGAACACGATCTCGACGGAGTTCCGGCGCCTGGTGACGGACGCCCTGTCCGACGCCACGTTCGGCGCGTCCGACCTGACCGGCGTGAAGATCGCCCCGATCGCCTGGCAGAACGACCGGGCGCAGGCCCTCGACGACATGAGCGCCACCGTGGCCATGCTCTGGTATCCGCTGGCCGATGGCTCGTTCGTGCAGCGCCTCACCCCGTGGACGAAGCCGGGGCAGACAGCGAGCGTCACGCTCACCGACGGCACCGACGGCAGCCAGGGTGTCGTGTCGGACTGGAACGTGACGATCTCCCGGACGAACGTCTACAACTCGGTGGTCTTCACGTCGGAGCGGCAGGACGGCACGCCCCCGGTGTATGCGATCGTGCGGGACGTCACGCCGGGCAGCGTCACCTCGTACACCGGCAATTTCGGCCGCAAGCCGCTGCTGGTGCAAAACCAGGTGGCGCTGACGCAGACGCAGTGCCAGGCCGCCGCCTTGAACACGCTGAAGCAGGCGAAGGCGATTACGCAGGTGTGGGACTCGGTGACGATCGTTCCGGACGCGTCGCTGGAGCTGGGTGACCTCGTGAAGATCGACGCCGACGGGGTCGCGGATACGCAGGTCATTACCGGGTTCACTTTGCCGCTGCGCGAGACTGGCGACATGTCTTTGAGTATGAGGGCGTACGCCCCGGTGACCACGTGAGCGCGAGCACGCGCGGGGCCGCGCAGATCCAGAAGACCGCCGGGATTCCGAACGGCATGCGGACCGCGACGATTGCCGCCGTCAACGGTGGTGTCGTGACGATCTCGATCAACGGCGGGCAGTTCACGTCCGGTGTGGGCGTGCTGGAGTCGTACACCCCGGTCGTCGGGGACACGGTGGCCGTGTTCCGGCAGGACTCGTCGTGGCTGGTGCTCGGCTCGATCGCGGCGTCCCTGATCGCCACGCGGGGGCAGCTCACCGGAACGGTGCTCGTCTCGTTCACCGGCACGACCAACTCGACGGCTACGACGTTCGGCGGCACGTTCCCGACGGCCCCGGTGGTGACGACCAACATCGACGTCGCCACGAACGCAACTTTGCGGTGGTCGACCCGGGCCATCAGCGTCTCGACGACAGGCTTCACGGTCTACAGCTTCGCGTGCGACAACGTCTCGAATACGTGGTCCAACGTGGCCGTATCCTGGGTTGCCACCGCCCGGGCATGATCAAAAACGAAAGGGGGGATGGGCGTTGATCACCGGATACAACGACACGTTCGGCCGGACGGTGTCCAACGGGTTCGGCACCGCCACGTCCGGCCAGGCGTACACCGTCACCGGTACCGCGTCGCAGTACAGCGTCGGATCGAGCACGGCGAGCATCCTGCCGACCGCGACCGGCGAGCGGTACGGCTACGTCGACCGGCTCACCTCCGACATCGACATCACCGGGCAGGTCGCGCTGTCCGGCATCCCCGCGTCGAACCTGATGACCGTCGGGTTCATCGTGAAGCGCCTCGACGCAAACAACTACTACAACGCGACGATGATGGTCGCGACCGGCGGCGCGATCTCGCTGCGCTTCTCGAAGGTAGTTGCGGGTTCCCTGTCGACGATCACCACGGTCTCGACCGGCCTGACATACGTCGCGAACACGTACTACAACCTGCGGGTCGCGGCGTACTGGAGCAACGGGCTTCAGGCCGTCGTGTTGCAGAGCAAGTTGTGGGCGATCGGCGCGACGGAGCCGGGCGGCTGGATGGTCTCGACGACGGACACCGGGCTGACGCAGTACACGTCGGGGACGGGCGCTGGGCTGTTCGCGCGGGATGAGCAGGCGTCGCCGGGAACGATCACCGCCAAGATCCAAAACGTTGCGACGAGGACGTACGGCCTGCCGATTCCCGCGTCGACGGACACCATGTGCGCCGACCCGGCGTACGCCTACCCGAAGCAGACCGCGCTGCAATCGCTGGCGCAGGCCGCCGACACCGTGATGGTCGGTATCGAGTCGACGGCGTCACTCGTCTCCACGTTCCCGCGCGTGCGGGTCAGCTCCTCCAACTCGTCGATCAACTCGACCAGCTACATCGCGTCGTTCAGCGCCACGGAGTTCAACGTCGGCACAGGCACGAACCTGGGCCTCGACGCGCAGTCGCTGTACCTGCCGATCGGGATCTGGCTGGTCACGTTCGAGGTCGAGATGGCCAACTCCTCGCCGACCGACTACGGGGTCATGGGAATCAGCGGCGGCGCTGCGAACGTGTCGAACGTGTTCAACTTCCTGCGCATCCCGACGGGGCAGCTCAACGACGACGGTTCGGGCGGCACCGGCCACATCTCCACGGTCACGTATTCGACCGACCCGGCCGCCTATTCCAAGGTGCAGGCGTCGCTCACTCCGGGGAACAGTTCGGCGCCGTCGTACACGGTCAGGTACAGCGCTTTGAGCGCCTTCAAGATTTCGGATTACTTCCTATGAGCGGAACCACGACCAACGAGGGTTACCCGTATCCGGGAACGGCTGATTTCGCGGACGTTCAGGACGCCTTCCGGCTCGCCACGGCGGTCGATTCCGACCTGCGGACGGTGCAGTCGCCGTTGCGTGCGTTCATGGGGCGCCCGTCGTTCATCGGCAGGCAGACCGCGAACTCGGGGACGCAGAATACGGGCGCCGTGCAGATGACCATCGGGGCGATCGACTGGGACAACACGGGTGGCCTGGTGTTGGGCGCGTCGAACTGGGTACAGCCGGTGGCGCAGGGGCCGTCGTGGTGGCTGTTCGGCGGGACGCTGCTGGTCAACAACGCGGCGTCTGCGGTGCTCGGTGACATGACGATGGCGGAGATGAAGACGGGCTTCGCCGATCAGGTCACCGGGGTCATCTCGGAGACCATCCACTTCCAGCGCAACGACGACTCCAACACCAATGGTGAGTGGATCAACATCTACACGATGGCGCAGGTCTACAAGGGCTACGCGTCGATGGTGCTGAAGCTGAACGGAACGACCGCGAAAGGGATCGGTACCGGCTCGCGGATCTGGGGACTTTACATGGGGCCGGTGACCTGATGACGATGCGGCAAACGCCTTTCCAGCGGATCCGTTACCCGTGGACGACGGACACGGTGAACGTGGCCGACGTGCAGTCGATGGGCGCGGACATCGATCAGGCGCTCGTGCAGACCGCGACGATGGCGGCAAACTTCTCGCGTTTCTCGTCGGTGATTGCGAAGCGTTCCGGCTCGGCGCAGAGCGTCGCCAAGGGCACGCTGACGACGGTCTCTTTCGACTCGGTGCAGTACGACAACGGGGCGTCCAGCGCGACCGCCAACGGCTTGTGGTGGAACGCCGGTAACCCGACTCGTTTGACCGCTCCGGCGCCGTGCATCGTGATGGCGGTCGGCAACGCGATGATCAATTTCACGTCGTCCCCGGGCACCCCGGCGGTGGTGCAGGGAACGATCTCGATCAACGGCCAGAACGGCTCTCCGGGAGTGCAGGGCGGCAAGTACACGCCGGTCGTGAACGTCGGCGGGCAGAACTGGGTGCCGTCGATCCTGTCGATGTGGAAGATGGCCGCCGGGGATTACCTGGAGTGGAAAGTCTATTGGACCGGAACCCCTACAGGTCCTTTCAATTTGGACACGGGCTTCCCGGCGTCGCTTTCGGTGGCGGTGGTCGCGCTCCCATCTGTGCCGTGACCTTTCAGGTATTCATGAAACAATCTTGAGAGGTGGGGCACGGAAAGAACGGGGCACAAGTGATCAATGTCAATGCGGACAATCTGCCCTGGGTTCTGATCGGACTGCTGACCTCAGCAGTCCTCGCGGTGTTCTACGCGATGCTTCGGGGTGCGATCGTCCCGAGCCGGGTATCAGACCAGTTGCGGGAGAGTGCCGAGAAGCGCGCCGAGATAGCGGAGGCGGGGACGGCCGCGAATACTGACAGCGTCCGAACGCTCGTCAACTCGGTGGAGAAGCTTACGGTGCTCGCGGAAAATCAGGACAAGGTGCTGAGGGCTCTGCGCGACACGGCGCAGCAGCGAGCCCGGAACCGAGGTGGGTCGTGACGTGGTGGAAGCCATGGCGACACGCAGTGGAGGAGTCGCGCGAGGCCGTGAGGGCGGCCGAGCGACTTCGGGACAATGCGGAAGATCAGAACCGAAAGGTCACTGAGCAGGCAGTACGCGTGGACGCGGCAGCCGATTCCCTGCAAAGGTTGCGCCAGGAAAACCACTTCGGTCCCATGATCGAAAACATACTGCGGGGTTCAAAGTGACACCTATCGAGCTGGGAACTTGGGGGCTCTACCTGTCGGCGGTCATCGCAACGGTCGGCTTCCTGGGCTTCGCCTTCATGGCCCGCTTCTGGCGCTCGCAGGGCGGCTGGCACGTCTTCTGGTTCATGCTCGTCATCGCATGGGTGCTGGACCTGGCGTCCCTCTCACACTGGGGTGACCCCTGGTGGTTCCAGTGGCTGCGACTCGGCTCGTTCGCAATCGGGATGCCGATCGTGCTGGCCTGGCGGACCTGGCTGATCTTCAGCCTCCAGCTCCTGAACCGGCGGCAGGACAACCGGACGCGGGAGCGCGTACCGTGAAAGCTGACAGCCACATCGCAGGTAGCCATGTGGCAGGAGGAGCAGCATGACTGACGTGATGGAACCGGGCGGGCTGATAACGCTCGCCGACTTCACCCTGATCGGCGAGGATGCGCCCGGCGATGACATCGCCCGGTTCATCGTCGACGAGGAGCCCGACCACGACCCGTTCGCCGACTACGAGGGCGGCAAGCCGGTCGACCCGGACGAGGGCGACGAGCCGCGCTACGCGGCTGCCCTGTTCGGGATCCCGATGGGGGTCTCGGCGAAGCTGGCGCACAACCTCGCGGTGCGGCGGCAGCGGATCTGGGACTGCTACGGCTCGAAGGTGGTCATCGGCTGGATCGGCGACTCGTCGCACCAGCAGGAGTGCTCGGACCACAACATGGCAGCCGACGGCACGGTCCATGCGATCGACCCGATGCTGACCGGCAGCCGGGCGCAGGCGGTCGTGAACGAGTGCCTGGCGCACCACGACGACCTTCAGTATGTGATCCACAACCGGACGATCTGGTCGGCGTCGTACGGCTGGAAGGCGCGCAAGTACACCGGCTCGCCGCACGACGATCACGTGCATATCTCGGGCAAGCACGGCAGCAGCAACAAGAACGGTGCGACGTGCACCGGCTACGACAAGGCCGCTGAGGCGAAGACGCCGGTTTTCAACCCGTGCGCCACGCCGAAGCCGCCAGCGCCGACTCCGAAGCCGCCCGTCGTCAAGGTCGGCGACCCTGGTACGCGGGTGCTCCAGTACGTCAAGGGCAAGCCGTTGATGACCGGCAACGACGTGCGGTTCGTGCAGACGTTCATCGGGGCGGGCCGGACCGGTGGGATCGACGGCAAATTCGGTCCGCAGACGGCGGCAGCGGTCCGCTGGTACCGCAGCATGCGGGGCCTGAAGGTGGTCGGCGTCGTCGACGCGGCCACGTGGAAGCAGATGGGGGTGCAGTGGCGTGGGTGACTTCTTCCGGCGGTATCCGCTCTCGACGGTCATCGGCTGGGGCCTGACGGTCCTCGCGATCCTGACGGCCCTTCAGGGCGCGGGGATCCTGACGGGCCGGGTGGCCCATGTGGTGAACCTGATCGCGGCGATCGTGCAGATCGCGCTGACGACGATCGCCCGGCAGAAGGTGACGCCGGTAGCCAACCCGAAGGACGACTTGGGTCGGCAGCTCGTCCCGGTGCGGACGCCGCCGGTCGGCGGCCGGTAGCCGAAACGACAGAAGCCCCCGACCGTGATGGCCGGGGGCTTCTTCGTGTCCGTCAGTGCTCGCCGTCCTCGACGGCCATGGCAGCGATGCCGTCCTCCGGGTCGGTGCCGGGCGGCGGGATGAGGTAGCGCAGGCGCTTGCCGTCGACGTACTCCACGCCGTCGGATGTCCATCCGGCCGCGATCAGCGTGTTCACGACGTCGTCGAGGTTTCCGTCTCCGGTGATGACCGCGTCGACTTTGCGGCAGCCCTTCAGGTGGTCGACAAGTTCGGCAGCGCCCATAGCGTGTCCTCCTCGTTTTTGATCTTGTAATCCAGCTCGAAGAACGGCGTCATGTTGCCCTCGTCGAACCAGAGGTAGCCTGCATCGTCGGTGAGGAACCACCAGCCGCGCCCGTTCACGGTGTAGAGCTTCGCGGGCACGGCGTGCGGGTTGACCCCGGCGCGGCGCTCGATGACCCAGCCGAGCCGGATGGAGCCGGGCGCGTCGTTGAGCGTCTGGTCGTGGCAGATGCGGCACAGCATGAGCAGGTTGCGCACGTCGTTAGAGACCGCGATGGCAGCCCCGTGAACGCCTCCAGAACCGCGCGTCATGCGGTGGTGCGGGTCAAGCCGCCCGGGAAGGCCGCAGCCCTCGCAAAATCCGTTACTTCTCGCCTGAGCGAGGGCTTTGGCCTTCTCGAAGGCGCGCTCGGCGGCGCTCACCACCGGGACGCGACCCAGTAGACGGCGACCCCGACCGCGACGATGTAGGCGAAGGTCAAGAGGAACCGCAGGAAGTCGGCCATCAGGATTCCTCGGCGTCCGGGTCGGGGCAGTCGTCGGCAACCGAGCAGTAGACCAGGGGGCCGGGGTCTTCATAGTGGCCGGGGCATCCCGGGTGGATACCCGTGTCGTACAGGCTGCGGTGGTCGGCGAGGTCGGCCGGGGTCATCAGGCCGTGGGTCGTGTAGGTCATGCCTTCTCCCTGATCTCGATCGAGACGGTCTGGATGCCGTCGGAGAGCCACGAGGCACCCTCGCTGGCGATCCACGACTTCACCTCTTCGTATCCGGCTTCGTCCAGGGCCGCGCGCAGCGCCTCGACGTCGGCGGGCTCCAGCGCGCGGCCCTGCCCTCCGATGTTGATGACCCTGCTGCGCTCCCAGCAGCGGAGGACCGTTCCGTCGGGCAGTTTGGCAGCGAGTCGTGTGGTCAGGGATTCCATGTCGCCTCCTCGGTCTCTGTCTGCTCTCAGCATACACCATGAAGCCAGAGAAGCCCCCACCCAGTTGTGCACACCAGGTGGGGGCTTCGCCCGAATCGAACGGGCGCGGGACCGGACCGCTCAGATCTTCAGCAGGGGCAGTGCTTCGTGCGGGAGTGTCCCGCGTTCGGCCAATGGCCGGTGGCCCGCTTCTCCAGGTTGGCGCAGTGCCCGTCCAGCTTGTCGCCGTGGATGTACTTGCCGAGATGCGTCTTGCACCGGCAGAACGCGCACGGCTCGGACCAGCGGATCTTGGCCGCGCCCTCACCTTCGGTCCAGTACGCGTCGAGCTTCGCCGCGCCCGCCGCGCCCTTCGGGGTGACGGCTGCGCGGAGCGCGTATCCGAGATCGGCGGCGAACGCGGCGAGCTTCATGCGGTCAGATTACGCCTACAGCCCGGCCTTCTTCACGCCGTACGCGGCCTGCTCGGAGGTGAAACCCTCGTACTTGAGCTGCGACGTCAGACCCGACTTGGAGAACGCCTGCATGTCGAGGTAATTCGCAGCGGTCTTCGCTGCCTGCTCGTTCCAGTCGACGTGCAGCGAGTCGACGGCGGCGGTGGCTGCTTTCACGCTGTAACCCTCGTACTTGAGCTGCGAGATGAGGCCCTTGCGGGAGAAGGACTGCGTTTCCAAGTAGTCCTGCGCGGAGCGGGTGGCGTTGCTCTGCTCGGCGCTGACGGGCTTCTGTGCGGGCAGGCCGTTCGTGTCCGGCTGGGACGGGGTGGTCGGGGATGCCGACGACGCGGGGGTGGTGGGTGCTGGGCTGGACGGCTTGACGGTCGGCCGGGTGGTAGCCGGGACCGGCGACGGGCCGGGCTTCGGGGATCCATCGCCGCAGGCGATGACTCCGGCGATGCCGACGGTCGCGGCGAGGCTGGCCAGTGCGAAACGAACCTTGCTCATGTCTCCTCCAAGATCAAAAACGATGTGGGGACGCCGCCGGGGCTGCACCGTTGCAGCCCCGGCGGGTGGTTCAGTTGCAGCCGCAGACGTTGCTGGTCGCGGGGATCTGGAAGCAGTGCGGGCACCGGTCGCGCTTCGTCTTGCCGCGCGGCATGACCTTGGCTTCCGGGTCGGGGGTCGAGGCGCTGCCGCGCACCGTGCCATGCGTCTGCGCGACGTCGCCGCAGCAGTCGACAGCAATCCAGCCGTTCCCGTCGTGGGTGATCTCCGTACCGGCGGGATAATCCTCGCCGCATCCGGCGCAGCGACCGGCATGTCCGGCGGGGATCACAGCGCCTCCTCCAACGGCTGCGCGGGGACAGGGAACTCGGGGATCCCCATCTCCCGGGCGGTGTCGTTGACCATCTTGCGGATGTCCTGCGGGTGGAAGCGGGTCCAGCACCGGTCGTCCGTGCTCTCGCCCCGGTGCTCCATCACGAGGTGGTTGTCGCGAGCCCCGTTGATCCAGTCGTCCAGGACTCCCAGGAACGCCGAGAGGGCCTGACGGTGCCCGAGCGCCACGGCGTCCGGCATACGGGCCGCCAGCACCTCCTCAGCGGTCCGCGCGGGCTGCTCGTCGCGGGTGACCGCCAGCAGCGGCGCCAGGATCACGTCGACCTCTTGCCGCTTCGCCTCGACCTTGTCGGCGATGACGTCGACCGCCGCTTTCCGCGAGTAGTCGCGCCTGCCGGTGCTGCCCTCGACGACGGTGGTTTCCGGGCCGACCGGCAGGCGGTCGCGGATCTGCGTCAGCATCCGCATGATGCCGTCGTACTGCCCCCCGTTCACCGGCCCTCCCCCGGCCCCGCGCCGTACGACGGGCCGGTGCTGCCCGGCTCGTCGTCGTGCACCCAGACGGATGCGGGCCTGGCCGGGGCCTCCAGCATCCCGGCGAAGCCGTGCGCGAGCTGCGTCATGTGCGCGACGCCCTCTTTCGTCGTCGTCACGGTCACGTACGGGTCGCCCTGCTGAACCTCGATGAAGTCCAGCGCCTCCCCGGTCTCCGGGTCGACGCCGGGCTCACCGATCATGCCGACCGCTGCCGAGTGGTCGGTGAGCTTCTTCAGGAACGCGGGGTTGATCGCCTGCACGATCGCCTCCGGGTACTTCGCGAGGCACCAGCGCAGCGCCGCCGCCGCGTCGGTGACCTTCGCAGTCTTGCGCCCCTTGCTGAGGCTGACGGCGCCGATCTTCTCGCCTGACGGCAGGTACGCGCCGACTCGCTCGGCTTTCGCGCTCTGAAGGTCCGCCAGGGCGGCCCGCCGCAGGTGCTCCTCCATCGGCTTGAGCGCCTTCACGTAGGTCTGGAGCGCGGTCAGCTTCTCGGCGTTCGTCAGCCCGTCGGTCGGGGCGCCGTGGTGCACGGCGCCCGTCGTCTGTTCGGTCATTGCGGCTCCTCCTGGGTGGGTTTGCATGCACGCTTTGTGCGCTTGATTCCGCCTGCCCCGGCGTGCAGGTTGGTCGGCTTGCCGGGGCTGGAAGGGACGGTGAGTTGCGCGTGCCCGCAGGGGCAGCGCCAGATCATGTGCTTGCGGTGGCGGACGAGAGTGAAGCCGTTCTCCTCGAACAGCTTCACCAGCGCTTTGAGGTCCTTCACTGCTGCGGGTGCTTGTCGTTCGCCGATTCGGCCAGGGCCGCGTCATCGACCGGGGCGTCCCAGCTTTCGGCCGCCGCCTGCTGCATGGCCTGCGCGTTGTCGGACTCTGCGATCACGGCCTGCTTGCGGGCGTCGCGCTGCTCGGTGAGCCATTCGCCAAGCGTCGACTTCGGGGATACCTGCGTCTTCAGCAGGCCGCGCTTGTCGCCGAACTCGCGAATCCATGCCAGGCCCTCGATGGCGGTCGAGTCGTCTAGGGCGAGGTGCGCCAGGCGGACCGCAAGGCGAGTGGTCGCGCTAACCGGCTCGACGCCTTCCTCCGTGAGCGCCTTGACCTTGCGGCTGTGCAGATCTTTGGAAGCCATCCAGTCATAGAGCGCACCGGCCTTTTCGAGGTCCAGTGAGTCCAGCTTCGTGTGCTGCTCCAGCACTTCCGCGTCGGTCCAGACCTTCTCGGGCTTCGGTCCGGCCGGGCTGGTCGGCGCGTTCTGCTGGCGCTGCTGGGGCCGTTCCTTCGACAGCTGCTGGAACTCCTCCGGGCTGACGGTGCCCCGGCCCTCGCGGGCGCTCTGCTGGGCCTTGGCGCCGTCGTCGTCTTCACCGCCGGGAAACGTGCCGGTAAGCGCAAGAGTCAGGTACCGACGGCCGTACGTCATCGCGGAGCCGATGTCCTGGGGACCGGCCTGCCGGGGGTTGGGGAGCGGCCAGTGCCCGACCTCGCGCTCCCCACCCTCGTGCAGGAGAGCCACCTCCAGCATGAACCCGCCGTCGGTGACGGTGGTCTTCGACGTGACGGACAGGCCGTGCGCGCCGAGCGCGGGGAGCACGGTCTCGACGACCTCGTCCAGCCCGGCGTACCCGTAGGAGTAGTTCACCCGTCCGCCGCTCTTGCTCTCCCCGGTGACCTTGGCGGTCTCCGTCTTGCGGAGTTTCGGCAGCTCGGCCTGCATTGCGGCAAGGGCGGCGGCGAGGGTTTCGTGCTCGGGCATTTGCTGTACCTCCGTAGTTGACTGTCTGCCCAAAGCATACACCATCACCGCCGCCGCGCAACGCCCCGGTCAGTACGCCCGCCTGCGCCCCTTGCGAGACGTCACGTGCCAGTGCTCCCCGATCGCCGGGGCCGAGAGCTGGCACCGGTACGCCGACCCGCCGACCGTCTCCGCGACCCGCTCGGCCAGCGCCCGGCTCGGCCACGCGACTTTTGTGCCGCCGCCGTGGCGCTCCCTGGCCCGCTGGACGCAGCGCGGAAGCTGCGGCGCCAACTCGGCGATGTGTGCTCGCGTGAGCATCTGCCCGGCCGCGCCCCGCAGCCTTGCGGGCAAGCCGACCAGCTCCGTGCCGATCTTCTTCGCCGAATATGCCCACCAGCCCGGCTCAACCTGGCGGCCCGTCACCCGGTAGCGCCGCTTCGCGCCGTTCGCATGCAGCTCGGCAACCTCAGCCATAGCCCGCCGCCAGGACTCGCCCGGCCCGAGCCGCCCATGCTCCCCGACAGCAGTCACCGGCACGGCCCGCCCGGGTGTTCCGGGTTGAGCGCGTCATCCCCGACGTACGCAGCACCGCAGAACGCGCACCGGCCGAGAGGCGCATCTTCCGGCGTGCCCCGCCATTCCGGGCACCCGATGATGTGCAGCCCCGAATCGTGCGGGCCGTTCGTCCGGCAGTCGGCGATACGGGCCGCCCACACCACCTCTGCCGGGTCCGGGTCGGCCGGGCGCGGCCGGTAGTGCGGATTCGGCTCGCCGCCGTCGGCCGCCCGGTACGCGCGCTGCTCCCGCTCCCACGCCACCTGCCGGGGAAACAGCACCTCGCGGCCCACGTCCGGCAGGGTCGCCCGCAACTGCATCAGCAGGTCCAGCACCTCCGGCGACACGTCGTCGGCCGTCAGCCGCGCACCGTGCTCGATCTCCGGCAGCGGGTCATCCTTCGGGACGCCGTACTGGCCCGGTGCCCACTTGCGGGCCGCCTTCTCCCGCTCCCGGCGGATCTCGCCGACCAGGCGAACGATGTGGGCGGGCATGATCCAAGCCGACTCGGCGAGGTAGTGCCGACGGATGGCCTCCATCACGTCGTCGGCGTCCAGCTCGGACAGGATGGCGTGCCAGGCGCGGACGTTCGCCTCACCGACAGTCCGGTTGTCGAACGCCTGCGCCAGGGCCAGGGCGTTACTGGTCTGCATGATGTTCATGCGGTCTCCTCCATCTGCTGCTGCAAGCGGCGTCCCAGTTCCAGCGTCTGGGCCACCTTCTGGTCGGTGGTGCTGGGCTTGTGCGCGCCGGACGGGGCGGCGTAAAGGCCGCTGACGGGTGCCAGAGAGTTGCCGGGCGGGGCACTCACGGGGCGGCTGTAGCCGTTGCGCTGGGCGGCGTTACGCATCCAGTTGCGCCACGTCGCAACCCAGTCCAGTTTCACGCCCTTCTGCCCGGGTGCGGCCCGGAAGAAGTCCATGAACTTGTCGTGCTCGGTCCGGCCGTGAATCAGCTTGTCCAGACCCTCGGCGACGAACCACGCCTTCATCTCGTCGGTCGGCTCGAAGTCGTCGGGGACACGAGTTCCGCGCTTCGTTGTAGAAGACGAAGTCTTCTTGTTCTTCTTCTGGTCTTCTTCTGTAGAACGAGGGGGCGAAAATCGCCCCCTCGGGTCGCCCTGTCCCTGACCTGCGGAAACGCTGTCTTCGGGGAAGAGTTCTTCCTGGTCAGACCGAAGGGGCGATTTTCCGCCGTTCCCGAAGGGGCGATTTTCGCCCTCTCGGGGGTCGGTCAGCACGTAGGTGACCGACGATCCGCCGGTCACGATGGCCTGCCGCTCGCGCTTCAGGTAGCCGGTCTCTTCGAGGGCGCGGGTCATGCTCCGCACCTGACTCCGGCCGCCCTGTCCGGCGGCGATGATCGAGTCTTCGGTGATCCGGAAACCGTCGGCGTGGCTGGCGATCCAGGCGAGCAGTCCACGGGCCGCCCACGGCAGCCGCTCGTCGCGGATCCAGTCGTTGGACAGCATCGTGAAGTGGTCGGTGGGGAGCGGCCCACGCCGGATGGTGATGCTCAAATCGGTGCCTCATTTGAACAGGGCACCCTGCGGAGTTGCCGCGCTTGTATGGCGTCGGTAGACTCCGGGGTGCGATTGGTGGTCGCGTGCTTCATCGAACGCCCCGGGCTTAGCGGACCGGGGCGTTTTTCGTGCTCGGAGTGCCTATTCTGTGCCGTCAGGCGGCGGGTGACAACTCCTCGTCCGGCGGCACGTCGTACCAGACGCGACCGGTCGGGACGGCGAACTTTTCCCGGACGGTCGCGGCGTACCACAGCGGTTCGCGGATCTCCGGGAAGTCGACGGGCGGCAGCAGCTTGCGCTGTGCCCACTGCTGCGGGGTGAGCCTGCCGACTCCCATGTGCCGGGCGATTCCGGCGAGGTCGACGACGGGCCGGGTCTTCGCCAGGTCGGACCGGTTGGCGACGATGAACGAGTGCAGGCGGTCGATCTTCTCCTGGCTCTCCCGGGTGGCGCGTTCCAGCTTCGTGTTCAGTAGCGCTATCTCGTCGGCCTGCTTCTGGAGCTGCTGCTGCGCCTCCTGCCAGAGCGTCTTGTAGCTGGTGCTCATGTGGGTGTCCTTCGGGGGTTGAGCCGGGCTTTCTGTTAGCGGAGAGCATACAGCACGGGTTGCCCCCTGCTGTAGGGGTCAAGATCGCTTGATGTACTCTGTACTCCGACGGTTGACAACGCCGACCGAGAAGCGCACAGTGTGGGAATCCGACCCCTCGACGAGGAGCCCCCACATGAGCAGCCCGTTCGTCACCGCAACCGTCGCCACCGCCATAACCGCCCTGCTCCTGATAGCCGTCGCCGCATGGATACTGCTGCGCAGCATCCCGACCGGCGACGACGAGGAGCCCATCACCGCGATGGGAGCCGCCCACATGGTCGAATCCGAACCGCACCGCCACGTCGGCAAGCACCGCTTCGGCGCCGTTGCCAAGCCGTACCGGCCGCGCACCGCCCGGCCGCTGATCACCCCGGAAGACCGGACGTTCCTGGAAGCCGTCGCCGCGCAGCCCGTTGTCGACAGCCCCGACCCGTTCGCCGCCCCGACCCCGGCCACCCCCGACGAGTGGTTCGGTGTCCCCGGCGACGACACCCGCCAGCTCGACGCCGTGCAGTGAAAACCCTCAAAGACCTGCTGACGAAGGAGCCGCGAGTGACCACCCCTGAGACCGCCATCAGCCTCGACGACGTCCACGGGCCGTACGCCCGGACGGACGTCGGCCTGGCCGCGCAGGTTGGCCTGACCGACAGCATCGAAGCGAACGGCCTCCAGTCGCCGATCACCGTATGGACTGACGGGACTCTCGTGTCCGGCCGACGGCGGCTGCACGCCTACCACCGGCTCGCCGAGCGTCCCGGTGGTGAGAAGTACCGGACCATTCCGGCCGTCACCGTCGGCACCATCGAAGACGCCGCGAAGCGCATGCTCGCCGACAACAGCAACGAAACGCACGCGCTGCCGATGAAGCCGTCGGAGATCTGCCGCTGGTGGGACTTGATGCGCCAGCTCGACGCCCCCGCCGCCGCCGCGCGCCTCTACGCCGCCCGGCAGCAGGGCGTGAAGCTGCGCAAGCAGACGTTGCAGGGCAAGCGCAGCCCCGGCCGTAACCGTGACCTCGGCAAGGGCGAGGAGTACCTGCTCTACGTGCTCGCCGAGCCTTTCGGCATGTCGGAGCCCACCGCGTCCCGGCTGTACGCGCTGCACAAAGTGGCCGCAAGCGACAAGGTGACCGACGAGCGCCGCCAGGCCGCCCTGGACCGGCTCGCCGCCCTGGACCGGGGCGAGATGAGCATCTGGAAGGCATACGCCGATCAGGTGGCCAGCAACCCGAAGAAGCCCGCGCCGACGTTCGGTGCCGCTGCGCAGCTCGCCGCCGAACCGGCGCCCGCCGCGAAGCAGCTCGCCGCGTGGGCGCGCTCCCTGCCGCAGATGGAGGGCCTGACGTTGGGCCTCGCCGAGCTGGGCAACCCGAACTCCGGACTGACCTGGGAGCAGGTCGGGCCGGTGCACGCGCGGCTGATGAAGATCCGCCGCGACCTGGAAAAGATCATCAAGGGAATGAAGGAGACCGCACAGTCATGACCGACCCCACCACCACCGGCCGCCCCGGGATCACGCATCGCATCGTGGAGCGCAAGGTCGGGGACCTGTCCGTCGACCCGAAGGTCCAGCGCGGCGTGAAGACCGCCCGCATCAACAAGATCGCCGGGGACTTCGACCCCGCCGCCCTGGGTGTCCTGACCACCTCGTACCGCACGCCCGAGCTGATCCACATCGTCGACGGTCAGCACCGGTACCGCGCCGCCGAGATGGCTGCGTACACCGGCCCGCTCGTCACCATGCAGTACGAGGGCTTGAGCCTCGCCGAAGAGGCCGCCCTGTTCCGCAAGCTGAACCAGACGGAGAAGGTCAGCGCCGTCGATCAGCACCTCGTCGCCTGCATCGAGGGTCAGCCGCAGGCCGTGCGCATCGCGAAGGTCCTCAAAGACAACGGCTGGTCGGTGTCCAGCGCGGGAGGAGACCACCGCCTCTCCGCGATCCGTGCCCTGGAGCGCGCCGACACCATCGACCCGACCGCTGCCGCCCTGGCGGTCAACGTCCTCACCGCCGCATTCGGGCACATCGGGTCGGCCGTCAACGGCAGCCTGATCGAGGGCCTGACGAAGGTTCTGGCCAGGAACGGTGAAGCCGTCAACGTCGAGGATCTGGCGCGGCGCCTCGCCACGTTCCCCGGCGGCGCGGACGGCCTCTTGGGGCACGCTCGCGGGCAGGCCGTGACCCACACCGGCAACCTGTCGCAGCAGGTCGCCAGGATCGTCGTCGGCATCTACAACCAGCGCCGCCGCACCACCGCGCTGCCCGAGTGGAAATGACCGGACGTCGCCGTAACGAGCCCCCGCCCCCTCCGAAGCCGGAAGGGGCGGGGGCTCCCGCGTCCGGGGTGTGGCTCGTCCGGGGCGGTCCGGCCGGTCCCGCTGGCGTCGTCTGGCTTGTCCGGCCGATGCCCGCCGATCAGTGGCCGCCGAACTGGGATGAGCCGCGCAACGACACCTTCCGGTGGCTGGTGCGCTCGCACTGCGGGCACCCGGGCGGTTCGCAGCTCTGGGCGTTCGTGCACGAGTGCGACGCCCGCGCGTACGAGACCGTGTTCCGCGACAACCCGTGCTACCACACCCGCTGCCAGAAGTACCTGACCAAGATCAAAAACGAGGGGGAGACGCAATGACTAAGGGAGAATGGGCGCTCCTGATGCGCGCAGCCCGCGCCCACGCCTACCTGCATGAACACCGCACCCGGGTCCGGTCGATGCGGCTGATGACCCCGCAGGCGCAGGAGCGCTACGGCACCTGCTGGGTCTACGCCATCGACTGTCCGGCCCGCGCCCGCGACTTCATGCGGGGGCACTGATGCCGGGTAAGCCTCCGGACTACACCGCCTATGACGAAGTGGTGGTTCAGCGGCTGATGGCCGACCGCTTCCCCGGGGAAGCCATCAGTGCTGCCGATGCCGCTGAAGCCACCCGCCGACTCGCCCGGCGCAGTTACTCCGACGGTCAGATCGCCTACCGGCTCGGCATGCACCGCCGTTCGGTCATCCGCATCCGTGCCCGGCACGGCATCCCCGCCGGTCTCCCCGTTGGCTCCAACCGCCACGACCGGCCCCACGACGTCCCGACCCGCTCCCGGAAGAGGGGATGACCATGGCGAACTGGGCGTGGCCACACACGCCGTCCAGCAACCTCGCCCGGCTGCTGCTGTGCGACGGGGAGCCCGCTGACGGCGGCGTGGAGGCTGGATTCGTGCCGCCGGACACCGCCGCACCCCTCCAGATCGTCTGGACGTTCTGGAGGCCGTGGGGCTTCGACGCGCGGCTCTACGAGTGGCAGGGCGAGACGACGTTCGAGCGGGGCCGCACCGACGCGCTGATCTACCGGCCGACCGGCCGCCGTCTGACCGCCGACGAGATCCCGCCCGCCGTTGCTGAAGCCGCCGACCTGTGGGCCGACGGTGCCGAACTGATCCAGCGCCTCGCCGCCCGGCTCTGACCAAGATCAAAAACGAGGAGAAAAGATGCGCTCCAAGCTGCTAGTCGACGCCTACGCCGACCGGTACGAAGCTGCCATCCGGCTCGAACGGATCCGGCAGACCGTCCGCGAATACCTGCGCTACGGCGTCCCCGTCACCGCCCCCCACTTCGAGGAGATGGAACGGGCTAACGCCGAATACGACGCGGCCACGAAAACCGCCGATTACGTAGAGCAGATCCGCCGCGAGATGCCGACCCGCATCACGCCCGATCAGCGGTACGTCGTGGAGTGGCGGGCCTGACCCGTATCCTGGGCGGCGTAGGAGGAGATCACATGCCACGCCGCCCATCCCGCAAGGGAAGCAACGACCACACCCGCGCGCCCGAAGTCCTGGAAGCCATGGGTGGGCGCAAGATGCTCGAACTTGCCCCCGGCCTCGACGCCTGGGACCACCAGCCCGGCGAGACCGAACGCAACTACGGCCTGTTCCAGATGTACCGCGACCACGGGCGCCTCCGCTCCGTCGCGCAGCTCGCCGGGATGCACCCCGTCGTCACCTACCGGTCGATGTCGCGGGTCTCCCAGTACAACCGGTGGGCTGAACGCGCCGCCCTGTGGGACGCCGAGCAGGACCGCATCACCGCCATCCGCCTCCAAGACGCCCGTGAGGAGATGGCCAGGCGGCACGCCAAGGCAGCCGGTCTGCTCATGCAGAAAGCCCTCGCCCGGCTGGAAACCCTCGACATCAACTCGATCAGCCCGCACGCGCTCGTCTTGATGCTCGACACCGCCGCGAAGATCGAACGCGCCGCCCTGGGCCTGGAGACCCTGAACAAGGGCGCCTCGTCCGCGCAGACGACCGTCACCGTCGCCGCGAGCACGAAGACCAGTGCTGCCGGGGATCCTGAGATGCGTGTTGAGGTCGGCGTCCAGCACGACCGGATCATGAAGACCCTCGACGCCATGGTGGAGCGCATGAGCCCGGAGCAGATCGCAGCCGGGTACGAGGAACTGACGGCGGGCACCGAAGAGGTCGCCGCCGAATTGAACGCCGCTCTTCCTGCACCTCCTCCGCAGTGAGGGCGAGCGCGGCCGGGGGTCGCCCGATAGCCGGGCGGCCGGGCGATCCCCGGGCACCGCGTTCGCGCAGGTGCTGGCCTATCCCGGATAGTTTTTGATCATGGGCCTTTCCGCTGCACAGAAGCTCGCGCTGCTCCCCGAGAAGCTGCGCCGCGCCTGGCTGGCCGAGCAGGACCGCCGCACCCTCGACGAGATCGAGAAAGGCGCCTGGTGGTGGGTAGGGCGCCCGGAGCAGTTCAAGCCGCCCGGTGACTGGCTGGTGTGGCTGATCCGGTCCGGCCGTGGCTGGGGCAAGACCCGCACCGGGGCCGAGTACCTGCTGGAGCAGGTTTTCAAGCACCCCGTCGACGCGTTCGGGCAGCGCACCGAGTGGCTGGTGATCGCCGAGACGCTGAACGACTGCCGCACCGCGTGCATCGAGGGCAACTCGGGCATCCTGTCGATCCTGCACCGGATGGGGCTGAAGAAGGGCGTCGACTACCAGTACCGCAAAAGTCCGAAGCTGATGATCGAGTTCACCTCCGGGCAGCTCATCTACTTCGAGGGCGCCGACAACGCCGACGTCGGCCGTGGCTACAACGCTGCCGGGCTGTGGGCCGACGAGCTGGCGAAGTGGCGCTACACGTACGCCGCCTGGTACGAGGGCATCCTGCCGTCGATGCGCGCCCCGCTGATCAACGACCACCCGCGCGCCGTCGTCACCACCACCCCGAAGCCGATCAAGCTGCTGATCGAGTGGCAGCATAAGACCGACGGCACCGTGGTCATCACGACCGGCTCGATCTTTGACAACATCATGAACCTGTCGAAGCACGTCGTCGACGAACTGAAGAAGCTGTACGAGGGCACCCGCGCCGGACTTCAGGAGCTGTACGGGCACCTGCTCGAAGAGATCGAGGGCGCCCTGTGGAACCGGCCCATGATCGAAAACAATCGGGTAAAGCCCGCCGACCTGCCACAACTCAAGCAGACCGTGATCTCCATGGACCCCGGCGCCACCGGCACCGGAGACGAAACCGGCCTGCTCGCCGTCGCCCGGGGATACGACGGCAACGACTACGTCCTGGCCGACTGGACGAAGAAGATCGCCGGTAACGGCGCCGCCCGCCTCGCCTGGGAGATGTTCCGCCGCTACAAAGCGACGTGGCTGGTCATCGAAACGAACATGGGCAAGAAGTGGCTGATGCAGGTCATGGTCGACGCGTACGTGGAGATGCGTAACGAGGGCCTGTTCGACGCCGACAGCAACCCGCCGATCAAAGAGGTGACCAGCCTCGCCGGTAAGCGCCTGCGCGCCGAGCCGATCGCTGCCCGATATGAGCAGCACCGCGTGAAGCACGCCGGGACGTTCATCGAGCTGGAAGACCAGATGTGCACGTGGATTCCTGGCGAGGCCGCCAGCCCCGACCGGATCGATGCGCTGGTGCAGGCCGGTCTGTTTCTGATGGGCAAGGAGGGCAAGCTGGTGAAAGTGTCTGCGCCGCCGCTGGACTCGTTCATGCCGGTGTCCGCGCCGTACTAAGCTGGTGCCGCCAGGATGGCCGCCCCTGGGGGCTGCTGTGCTTGTGGTTCCAACGGGTCAATCGCGGCAGTGCCGCGACCTTCAGGGCGCCCCGACTACCCCGCACTGTCGCGGGGCTCGGGGCGTTTCCCGTTGGCGATCATCGATCCTCATGGTGTATGCTGTGAGTAGACAGACACCGACGGAGGAGACGAGATGACGAAGAAGACGAAGCACCTGGGCCGCGAATCCGGCACTGGCGGCGGCAGCGACCGCTACCTGTCCCCGCAGCGCCCGTACACCGGAGACGGCCGGACCCGGCGCAGCACGTTCGACAAGATCGTGGCCGTTTTCCGGAAGCCGAACGGCAAGAAGTCGTAACCGCACAGCAAGAGGCCCGGCACCCGCGAAAGGTGCCGGGCCTCTTCGCATTCCCGGGTGGTCAACCCGCCTGCCGCCCACACTGCCCTGCCAGGTTACCGCGACCGCCCGTGCAGCACCCGCCGCAACCGCTTCATCCGCTCGCTGCGCACCCGCTCCAGCTCCTCGATGAGCGCGGACACGGCCCCGCAGTCCAGGCTTTCCAGCGCTTCGATGGTCGCCACGCGCTCCGCGTAGGGCAGCTCTGTCCGGCACAGCGAAGCCGCGTACGACTTCTGCCGCTCGGTGGGCACGATTCGCCAGCCGTTCACGTGCGGCCGGTCGATGACGTCCCGTTCCAGTTCCTGCGTGCTCATGGCGCCCTCGCTCCTTCGGGGGTTGTCTATGTCCAGGGTCCCACCGGCGTGCGATAACGCAACCCCAAAACACTCCTCGTACATCAAGGGTTGACAACGATCCGAGCGGGCTGTACGTTGTAAGTAGACAGCACGGAGGAGGGCACAACATGAGCAAGACCACCGCCGGGAAGATCGGCGACGCGGGCCAGAAGTACATCGGCAAGACCGTCGAGTTCCACGACTTCCACGGCCGCACCGTCAAGGGCGTGCTGGAGCAGGCCACCGCGCCGAGCACCGCGATGTACGCCACCCTGAAGGTGGTCGACGGACGCGACTGCGGCGTCTTCCGCAACACCCCGGTCACGGTGATCGACTGATGGACGCCGGAACCGCAGACGCCATCAACCGCCGCGACGTGACGCTCATCTGCGCCCGCCTCGACGCCCTCGACCTGCCGAAGTACAACGACCTGCGCAACGACTGCGACTGCGTGCACTGCGCCCCGTTCCTCGACGCCCGGCACGGCAACGGCTGCGTCGCTCACCACTGCAAGGGCACGTGCGTTACGCCGCGCTACCCCTGGTACCGCACCGCCGCCGCCGACATCATGCTCCGCGAGGACGACGGCACCCGCTCCGACCGTGCCTGGTGGGTCGGCGTGTGGGCACAGGGAATCCCCGGCATCGCGTTCGACGGCTGCCCCGCCGACTGCGACTGGGACAACCTCTTCCAGCACTTCCGGGACGCCATCGCGGCCCGGAGAGACCCGAAAATCCCACACGGGAAGGTCGGTTACGGACCCCTGGCCGAAGTGGTGTAGGGTCTCGGTAGACGGCGGGGGCCGGGAGGTCCAAAACCTCCCCGGTCTGTCACCTGAAGCACCCCCGAATCAGCACACGAGTTAGCCGCTCAAGTCGTTGACGAAGACGCTTCAGGAGGTAGGGCCAACCGGCCCCCGCCGCCCCACCGCCCGGAGGAGAAAAACGTGGATTGGACCTTGTACCGCGCCGTCGGTACGCAGAACCGCGTCGCGCTCGGTGACCTCGCAACCAGCGAGTACTACGCCGCCGAGAAGGACGAGGCCACCGGCCGCATCACCCTCATGCCGGTGAACATCGTCGCGGGAGGCCGGAAGTCCGGCAGCGCTGACGACGCCGACGACGAGCAGGACTGAAAGACCAGCGGCACCGTAACTCTGAGGGGGGCTCCGGTGCCGCCCCTGGTGGGGTAGCTCAACAGGCAGAGCACCCTTGCGAAGAAATGCTCTCTGGTAAGCCCGGGAAGGCCCGTAGAGCGGATCGCAGGGTTTGCGGAGGTTCGAGTCCTCCCCCCATCACACAGAGGGCCGTCAGGCCGGGTTGCCCGCCAAGCGCGGGGACGCCGGACGCTGAACCTGGCGGTACCGAAGTCGTCGCCTTCAGCAAGCGACGGATGCTGTAGCTCAGGGGATAGAGCAGCTCCTGCAAGGGGGCCGGTCGGCGGTTCAAATCCGTCCAGCATCGCGCCAATACGGAACGCAGGGGTCGTGCTCTGCGCTACCGGGCTAGCAGGGAAGACAGCACGGGCTAGGGGCTCCTGGTCGGCCGGTTCACTACCAGCCGAAGGGAGCCCTGCGAGGCGGGTTCGAGTCCCGCCCTTCCCGCAGCCGAAAGTGGTTCGTGGATTACACGCAGGCTCAAACCCGGCAGACACGAGCGCGTAGCGAGTAGCGATCGGTCGTGAGCAGGGACGCGCAGGAATCCGCCGAGGACGGCATGAGATAGCCGTGACAGCCCGGAAAGACGGGCACCTCAGCTACCCGGAACGCCCGGGAGAAGGAGGAACCATGAGTCACAGGTACCGGCGCGCGCTGCTCGCGCTCGCCACGCTCGCCGCAACGCTGACCGGAACCCTCGCCGTCGCGCAGCCCGCACAGGCCCGCAGCCTGTCGTACTGCTACACCAATTCCATCTGCGCCTACGCGAGCACCACCCCGTGGCCCATCGGGAACCCGCCGCCGGGCGGGCTGAACTTCCCGATCGAACGCGACGCCGCCGACACCCCCCGCAATACCTGCTTCACCGGGTTCGGCACCACGTCCACGTTCACCGTCATCAACAACTCGCAGTACCGGTGGTACCTGTTCCGCACCACCGACTGCGGCGGCAGCCACATCGAAGTGCCGCCGTTCACCGAGATGCACACGCCGAGCGGCTGGGACAAGATCCACGCCTGGATGCGGACCAGCTCACTCACCTGAAACACCCCTGCCCGGTAAGTTACGAACGGGCAGGGACGCCCTGTACGGCTCGATGGACGAGCGCCAGCCCCGGGGGCTGGAGGATCGTGGTTCAAATCCACGGCAGGGCACTGGGAGGCATCCCCCGGTCATCCACTTGCCGGACATGCTGGTAACAGGAACGGCACGAAGCCGCCGAGCGGGTCGACACGCGAAGCGAGGGAAGGCCAAGTACCGCCGTGAAGACGGGATGGACACCCGTCAGCCCCGGGAGGGGTTGCCGAAAGGCGAGGGGTTCGAATCCCTACACGGCACGGATGCGGAGTTAGGGCACGGCGGGCACAGTCTCGCTGGTGCACTCCGCTGTCCGGTCACGATGCGGGCGCCTGGCGTACCGAAGTGACCGGGCGGGCTCTGGGTTGGCCTCGCGAAAGTTCCCCGTGGCCACGGCGTGGGCTTGTCAACCCAGAGCCTACCGCGCGTGACCTGCACTGATAGGAGAAAAACAGTGTCTGAGTGCAAGATTTGCGGCTTCACGAAGTGGCGTATAGCGAACGCCTACATGTGCCGCCGCTGTGACACGGTCTCCTGCAACGGCCAGCGCGTAGGGCCGCCCAACGCCCCCGGAACCAAATCCGGTTGGTTCCCCGCCACGTTCGGAGACCGCAAGTGACAGACCCGTATTCCGCCGAGGAGCCGCGCACCGTCGCCGAGCGCATCGGCGACGACCAGACCGGCCCGATGGTGCCGAAGGACAACGCGCCCGGCGACACGTCCGACGGCTTCCACACATTCGACGAGCTGTACGCGCACCGCGAAGCCTTGACGATGGTCCTCGCGACCATCGCGGCGATCGACGAACAGTCGTGGCGCTCAAAGGCGCACCACCCGGACGACACCCCGATCTTTGACGGCTTCTTCATCGTCGGCATCGACCTGCCGACCGGCGTGATCAGCTACCACTACCCGCTCGCAAGCTGGGACAACTTCTCCGGTGTGCCGGTACTGGAGCACGCCCCGAAGTGGGACGGCGCCACCCCGGACGACACGGTGTACCGGCTGCGCGGCTTCGCTGGGCACCTGCGCATCGCGATCGAGGAGGGCCGCGAGGCGCAGGAAGCCGCCCGCGTGGCCGCTGACGCGGTCGTAGAGGCCGCGAAGCAGCCCGACGCGGTCCGGCCCACGGCGGGCGTCATCGCGTGCCGTGTCGACGAAACCGTCGGCGCTACCGACCCCGAAGAGTTCGACCCGGACCAGATCATCGGCCCTGACGACATCCTCCCGGAGGTGCGCAAGTGAAGAACGGATACGACAACGGCACGTTCTGCGGCGACAAGCGGTTCACTCTCACGTGGCTGCTGGTGAAGTTCGTCTTCGCCGCCGCGTGGCTGGCCGGTGACCGGCCCGGCCGTCGTGACTGAGGCGCGCATCGTGGTGGCCGGGACGCGCCGAGCGTGCGTTCCCGGCTGGATGTCCCGGCGCTGGTTCACCAGCCGCCGCCCGCGTAGCCGTAACCGCCCCTGACAGGCTCGCCCTGGTTGGTCAATGGTCCCGGAGTTCAGTCCCCATACGACAAGGTCAGTCGCGGTCTCCGCTCCGGGGTACAGCAGGTTCGATCCCTGCTCAGGGCACAACAAATTAACGTTTTTGATCATGCGGAGGGGCGCGTCATGGCCTGGGTCGTCTGCCAGCACTGCCACGGAAACAGGACTGTGACCGTGTGGAACGGCAAGGAATACGTGCAGGTCACCTGCCCCGCATGCGGCGGTGCTGGCGTCATCAACACCGGCACCATCTGAGTTTCCCCCGGCGCCCTGGACTTGCGTCCCCGGGGGATATGAATGGGCCTCACGGTCGAACGCGCCGCCTCTGGCCCCTGCTGGGGACATGCGATCGACGCGCGGAGAGAGGAGACACCGGTGGAGATCGAGGGCTTGAAGCCGGGTCGGTTGTAACCCTCCCCGTGGGGTTTTCCATGGCGCGACGGACTGAGGCGACGTCGCCCTGCTCCTTAGGCAGGGAAACGCGGGTTCGAATCCCGCTCGCGCCACTCAGCATCTCTGCACTTACCGAGCAAGTGCAGGATTACCGTGTACGCATGAGGACCATCGGGAACCAGTGCGTAGGTGTTCGCGCAGACGAGTATCGTTGCAGGTCAACCGGGGTGTACTGGATCAATGGCATCCCCTTCTGCGAGCCTCACTACGAGCAGGTGGCGCTCCACTTCGGTGCCGATCCTTCGTCCTACGGGCCAGGCGACATCCCGGCTGTCGTCTACTACATCGGCGACCCCGATACGCAGCTTGTGAAGATCGGCGCGACGACCCGCCTGCATCAGCGTTTCGGGCAGCTCGCCCTGACCCGGCCGAAGCTGAAGCTGCTCGCGGTCGAGCCCGGGTACGTCGACATGGAGCGTCAGCGGCATCGCGAGTTCCAGAAGTGGCGCGTCAAGGGCCGATCCGGGCGCGAGTGGTTCCACCGGAACGACGTCCTGATGGAGCATGTCGGCAAGTTGCGCCAGGAGTACGGCGACCCATGGGAGTTCGATCCGCACACGCATCGACCTGGGGACATGAAGCTGGCGTGCAGTCACAAGCCCAATGGTGTATAGTCAAGGTTGACAGTGAACACCGAGGAGGAGAACGAAGTGAACGAGAGCGACGCCTTCACCGAGGCACAGAACGCGCAGACCCTGCTTACCCAGATCCACAACCACGCTGCCGCCGCCGTCAAGTACGGCCACGTCAACCGGGACTGGGTGAACGCCACCCTCGTCCGGCTCGGCGCGGAGCCCGTCACCGGCCACGCCACCTACAAGCTGATGGCCCCGATCACCGGCTACGTCGGCAAGACCGTCACCGCCGCGAACCGGGCCGATGCGCTCGCTGAGTTCGAGAAGGCCGTGCAGTACACCCTGAACTCCGGCAAGGTCGACGGCTCGTACGGCATGCGGGTCTTTCAGATCAAGGCCGCCGACGGCGAGACCGGCGGCAAGGCCGTGTTCTTCGACGGCCCGCAGGACGTGCAGGTGCCGGACGAGCCGGTGAACATGTCCTTCGCCGACCTGAAGACCTCCATCCGCAACATGCTGAAGGAGGGCGTTGCCGAGCGCGGCTGGGGCTACACCTACGCGGCGAACGCGGCCGTCGAGATGGGTCTGGAGCCGCTGCCCGCGCTGGTGACGAAGACTGTGCAGGTGCCGGTGTCGGGCCTGGCCACGGTCGACGTGCAGGTGTTCGAGGGCTCGCAGGACGAGGAAATCCAGCGGGCCACGGCGGCGAAGCTGAACGGTGCTCAGGCGCTGAACGTGAAGCCCGAGGAGATGGGCGAGGCGCAGTGGGCGCGGTCCACGGGCGAGACGATGGGCCTGCACTTGGTCGGCAGCGACGAGGACGACGAGGACGACGACGAGATGTTCTGATCGCCCTGGCACACATCAGCCCCCTTGACCGTAACGTCAAGGGGGCTGTATGCTGTCCATAGACAGCAACCGAGGAGGAGACACCATGACACCCGAAGACTTCGCCGACTTCATCGAGACCGTCATCAAAGAGGAGGTGACCACCGGCCCCACCTGCTTCTGCGGGTGCGGCGAGACCCCGATCGAAGGCGTCAAAGACGCGGTCTCCCGGATCGCCGCCGCGCTGGAAGGCGTGGTCCCTCCCGGCTCGATCGTCCGGTGCGGCCGGTGCGCCGCACCCACCCCTGTGCAGAAGATCAACGAGACTGGGCCGTACCGCACCTGTCCCGACTGCACAGAGATCATCCGAAACTGACCACCGAGCGCCTACAGGGCCGGGCTGACCACCTACGATGGTGGTCATGCCCGGCCTTTCTTTCGTCTACGCAGTAGAGATCCTGGCCTTCGCCCGACTCATCGTCCTACTCACCAGCGACGTGATCACCGAAGGCCCCCGCGACCGCCTCGTGACCGCCCTCAAGGAACGCGGACACAATCGGCTCGCCTACCTGTTCCTATGCCCCTGGTGCCTCAGTATCTGGATTGCCATCCCCGCCGTCCCGATCATCTACGCTTTCCACAATTCGCCGTGGCTGTTCCTGCCCGCCCTGGGGCTGGCGCTCTCGGCAGCCGCAGGTGCGCTCGCGCGCGTGAAGGGGTGACAAAGTGGGGCTGCTGAACAGGCGCAAGACCGTACCGGCTGGAGGCATCGACGGCCCCGGCACGCGACCGGCTAACGCGCTTGTCGGAGCTGCCGTCCCCGTCGACCTGAAAGACGCGTCGTCGTGGCAGATGTTCAAGCTCGGCGACCACCGCTGGCAGCACGAGGCGTGGCGCCACTACGACATCTGTGGCGAGATGCGCTTCGTCGTCAACTGGGTCGGCTCGGCGATCTCCCGGTGCCGCATGTACGCGGCGACCGTAGGCGCGGACGGCGTGGTCGGCGACGAAGCCGAAGACGAGCGGATCCGCACGATCGCCGAGACGATGTTCGGCACGCCCGCCTCGAAGGCGCAGGCGCAGCGTCTGCTCGGCATCAACATGATGACCGCAGGCGACGTCTACATCGTCGCGGAGGGCTACCAGAACGCGGCCGACGACAAGTGGTACGTCATCTCGTCGTCGGAGGTGAAGCGGCAGGGCGAAGACATCGTCGTGCAGCGGTCTATCACGCACGGCGGCGGCCGGTACACCCTGAACCCGTCCACGGACCTGCTGATCCGCGTCTGGAACCCGCACCCGCGTCGCTACGACGCCGCCGACTCGACGGTCCGCGCGATCCTGCCCGTGCTGCGGGAGCTGGAGCAGATCACGAAGCGCGTCTTCGCGGAGCTGGACTCCCGGCTCGCGGGTGCTGGTTTGCTGCTGCTGCCCGACAACATCGACTTCCCGGACCAGCCGGGCGATGTGCCCGGCGAGGTCCGGCAGGGCGGCATCGACGGCTTCACGGCCACGCTGACGCGCACCATGGCCACGTCGTTGCAGCAGCGTGACTCCGCTGCCGCGCTCGTCCCGATCGTGCTTCAGGCACCCGCTGAAGCCCTCGACAAAATTCAGCACCTCACGTTCTCCTCCGAGATCTCCGACAAGATCACCGAAATGCGTAAGGCCGCCGTCGAACGCATGGCCATGAGCCTCGACATCCCCCCGGAAGTCCTTACCGGCATGGGCGGCGCCAACCACTGGTCGTCGTGGCAGATCGAAGAGTCGTCGATCAAAATCCACATCGAGCCGGTCCTGATTCAGCTCGCAGACGCCCTCAACATCGGCTACTTCCAGCCCGCCCTCAAAGCCGCCGGAATCGCCAACCCGGAGAAGTACACGCTCTGGTTCGACATCTCCGCCCTGACCGTCCGGCCGAACCGCTCCGAGCAGGCGAACCAGCTCTACGACAAGGGCCTGCTGTCCGACAAGGCGACCCGGGAGAACAACGCGTTCACCGAGGACGACGCCCCGGACGACAAGGAACGCGTCTACACCCTGATGAAGCAGCTCGTGCTGGCGAACCCGCAGTTCGCGTCCGACCCGGCGTTCCAGGAAGTCCTGGGGCTGCCCGCGATTGCGAACCCGAACCAGCCGCCGCCCGAGGAGATGCTGAACCCGGGAGACGAGGGCTACGACGAAGCAGGCGCCGACCCGGAAGCCGACCCGGCCGATGTCGGCGCGCGGAACCTGCCGCAGTTCCCATCGGTGGAGGACGCCGTCGCGGGCAAGGTCGGCGGCGGCGGGAAGCTGAAGCAGCTCGCCGCGAGCGCGCAGGCCACGAACGGCGCCCTGTTCTACGCCGCTGATAGCGCTGTACGCCGCGCGCTGGAAGTCGCGGGTGGTCGTCTCGTGCCCGGCGCGCAGCGTGCCCGTCACGGCGTCCCGAAGCACCAGCTCCACACGCGGGTCATCGCCGAGCAGGCGAAGGTGCCGTCACTGCTGGCCGGTGCGTGGGTTCACGTGCGCGAGCAGGCGCCAGCCCTGGGCGTCGACGCGGATGCGCTGGAGTCGGTTCTCTCGTCGTACTGCACGGAGCTGCTGACCCGGGGGTTGGCGCACGAGCCGAAGTTCCTTCAGTCGATGCTGCACGAGACCCGGGGAGACCTTGCACCATGATCAAAAACGACGTGGAGAAGGAGACATGCAGGGCCATCACCCGTTGGGCGTACTGCTTTCTCGCCGACACCGCACGAGTCGTCGGCGCCGTCTGGTCGCTGCAATCGCGCTGAAAACGCCCCGCCCCCCGAAGGAGAAGACGGATGCCGACCCCGCCCCCGCTGCCTGACCCTGCCGCGCAGCAGCAGGCGGCAGTCGACGTCTTCGCGCAGTACGAGCCAACCCTGTACGAGGCGTACCTCGACATGATCGTGGAGTGGCTCGCCGCCGTGAAAGCCGCCATGTTCGCCGGGGGCGTAACGCAGCTCGCCCTCGTGCCCGACCCGATGACCGTTTTCTCCATGGCGCCGAAGTGGCATGCGGTGTCCGCGAAGTACACCGAAGAGGTCGCGCGCAAGGTCATCGCCACCCCGTACAACGACCTGTTCGCCGACGGCACGATCTTTGACACCCGGCCGTTCGTCCGGAACTGGATCGCTGACGCCACGAACCGGCTCCAAGCCGTCCCCGACGAAGTGTTCGGCCTCGTCTCGCACGTCATCGACGCCGGAACCACGAACGGCGCCAGCATCCCCGACGTCCAGGACCAGATCGAACAGTTGTTCACCGACACCGGGCAGCAGCGGTGGAAGAACCGCGCCCGGACCGTCGCCCGTACCGAAGTGGTCGGCGCGTACAACGGCGGGCTGCACGACGCGTTCCAGATGCTCACCGAGATCGACGACGAGACGCAGTACGTGCACCGCTGGCTCGCCACCGAAGATCAGCGCACCCGGCCCGACCACCGTGAAGCCGACGGCCAGGTCCGGCCGTGGGGTGTCGCATTCACCGTCGGCGGCTTCTCGATGATGCACCCGCACGACCCGTCCGCCCCCGCAAAAGAGGTCGTCAACTGCCGCTGCACGGAGCTGATGGAGATCGCTGGGGAGCCGACGAGCATGAAGAACCGGGGCTACAAGAAGACGTCATCGCTCAGCGCCGCCGCATCCCGGGCGACCCTGCTCCAGACCGTGTGCACCGACGGCCAGTTCTGCATGCAGACGCACAAGCCCGGCCTGTGCAAGGGCCAGAAGCGCGGGCAGCGCGAACCCGGCTACCAGGAGGAGCAGAACAAGACCCCGGCGCAGGTCGCGAAGACCGCCGTGTCCGGCCTGAACCAGGCCATCGCGCAGGCGCAGGCCGTCGCCGCGCAGAACCCGGGGAACCCGAAGCTCGCCGCCATGGCAAGGCGGGCCATCGCCGGGTACAGGAAAGCGCTCGGCCCGCACCAGCAGAGGCTGAAGGAAGCCGCCGGAGCTGACGCCCGCGCGACGAAGCAGGGCGAGCGCGACACCCGCGAGCAGGACTCGATGGACACCCGGGCGAGGAACAAGGCGCAGCGGCAGCGGGAGACGCTGAAGAAGCGCGCCGAGAAGATCATCGAGCGGCGTAAGACGCAGGCCGCCGAGAAGAAGAAGCTCGCCGGAATGTCGAAGAAGCAGCGCACCGCGTACCGCAAGTCGAAGGCTGAGGCGAACCGCAAGACCCGCGAGGCGCGCGAGAATCAGACGCTGAAGCAGGCGGCGAAAGCATGATCCCGGTCGCGTGGTTGCGCCGCTTCCACGCGACCATGACCGTCATCTGGATGCTGCTGGTCATCCCGACCGCGTTGTGGTGGCGGGACTCGATCGCGTGGCTGGCGATCATGAGCGTGTGGGCGAACGTGGCCGCACATTTCGGCTCGTGGCAGGGCGCTCGCGCGGAGGATGCGGCCACCCCGTAGAGGTGTATGGTCATGGCTTACGCACCCCCGACCATGATCAAAAACGGAGAGATGATGGGCGCTGACCTGCTGGCCCTCGTACCATCCCGAGGCCGTCCCACCGTCGTGCCGATCCTGGCCGACATCTTCCGTACCACCTGCACCACCGATTGGCACCTCGTCTTCGCCGTCGACGAACAAGACGAAGACCTGCCGCTCTACACCGCCGCGATCAGCCGCGAACCCCGCACGCAGCTCTACATCAACCGCGACGGCGCCACCATGGTTGCCGCCCTCAACGCCGCCGCCCGCCACCACCTCGACAGCTGGCCGCAAGCCGTCGCATTCATGGGTGACGACCACCGGCCCCGCACGCAAGGCTGGGACCGCGACTACCTCGACGCGCTGCGCGAGATGGGCACCGGCATGGTCTACGGCAACGACCTTCTCCAGGGCGAGAAGATCCCCACCCAGATCGCCATGACCGCGAACATCCCCCGCACGCTCGGCCACATGTGCCCGTCCACGCTGACGCACCTGTTCGTCGACAACTACTGGCGCGACCTGGGCACCGCCGTCGGGTGCCTGCGATACCTGCCCGACACGATCGTGGAGCACCTGCACCCGTTCGCCGGGAAAGCAGGAATGGACGAGGGCTACCACCGGGTCAACGCGCCGTCGATGTACCACCGGGACGCGTTCGCCTACCGCACGTACGTCGAGACCGGGCAGCTCGCCGCCGACACGCTGAAGATCAAGGGGATCCGCTCGTGAGGGCACTGATCACCGGCTCGGCCGGGTTCGTCGGCAGGCACATGCAGGCCGAACTGGAGCAGCGCGGCTGGGAAGTCAACGGCGTTGACATCGCCGACCATGCCAGCAACGACGCCGTCGACTACTTCCGCCGCTACACCGGCTACTTCGCCTACGACCTCGTCGTTCACGCCGCCGCGAGCGCCCCGCACCGCAACGCCATCGACCACGAACACGGGCACTTCGCCCGCAACGTGCAGCTCGACGCGGCGATGTTCGACTGGGCGGTCCGGACCGGGCAGAAGCGGGTGCTGTACCTGTCGTCGTCGGCCGCGTACCCGCAGGCGCTGCAAGACGTGGCCGCCGGGGGCTGGCGGCTCGCCGAGGACGACATCAGCCTGACCGACGCGGAGGAACCCGACTCGGAGTACGGGTGGGCGAAGCTGACGGGGGAGCGCATGGCTGCCGCCGCGCGCCGCGCAGGACTGCCGGTGACGGTCGTACGGCCGTTCTCCGGGTACGGGGAAGACCAGAGCCCCGACTTCCCGTTCACGGCGATTCTGGAGCGCGCCAAGCGCCAGGACCGGCCGCTGGAGATTTGGGGTTCCGGCGACCAGACCCGCGACTGGATCCACATTTCCGACGTCGTGAACGCGGCGCTGGCCGTGGTCGAGACCGGCGTTGAGGAGCCGGTGAACCTGTGCACCGGCCGGGGCGTAACGATGCGGGAATTGGCGACCATGGCCGCGCACGCCGTCGGCTACGAGCCGCGCATCAAAGCGCTGCCGGACAAGCCCGCAGGAGTTCTGCACCGTGTCGGTGACCCGACCCGGCTGCACGCCTACTACGAGCCGAAGGTGACCCTGGAAGAGGGCATCGAGCGGGCGTTGCGCCGCTGATCCGGGACGTCATGGGACGCGGCGGGACAGCCCCGCTCGCCGCGTCCCATGATCAAAAACAATCGCTATGATCAGCGCATGGCGAAGCTGGGCTCGTACTTCATCGACGTCTCGCACGAGGCGCAGCCGTTCCCCGGCGTGCTGGCTCTCGCCACGCAGGTCCAGCAGGCACTCACCGCCTCCGCCGCCGCCCCCGGCGCGCTCGGCTCGCCGCAGTACCTCGTCGCCTTCCTCACCGCCTGGCTGTACCAGGACGAGGATGCGCACGACACCTGCTCCCTGACCGCCTGCCTCAACCCGCTGCACCCCGGCCCCTGCAAGGGCTGGAAGGGCACGCTGCACAGCGTCGCCCCGAACGTGTGGAAGGGCATCGAGGAGGAGCGCGTCAAGAAGCTCAACGCCAAGCGGGTCGCGAAGATCGCCGACCTCAAGGCGCAGGGCAAGCCGATCCCGAAGAAGCTGCTGACGCCGATCCTGCCGAAGCCCCACCCGGGCGCCGGGAAGACCGCGAACGGCGCCTCAGGTGGCGCTCACGACGCCGGGAAGGCCATCAACGACGCCGCCGGGGTCAAGCCGAACGAGCCGGGCAAGGTCACGCTCGGGCAGGCCGCGAAGGTCGTGAAGATCACCGACGCGCAGCCCGGTGTGAAAGGCCCGAAGGGCAAGAAGCCGACCGTTGCCTCCAAGGGCATCGCCACGGTCATCGCGCAGGAGAAGGTCACCCCGCAGTACAAGCTCGACAAGGCCGCCGGGATCACCGACGAGCAGTGGAAGGCGCTGTCCGGCTCCGAGCAGGACGTCATCCGTGGCGAGCTGAAGAAGATCCAGGTCGACGGGTTCGGGCCGCAGCAGAAGAAAGCGACCGACCTGCTGGAGAAGCTGGAGCGCAAGGACAACGCGCCGAAGCCCGCCCCGAAGCTGAAGGACGCCGGGCAGGTGTCCGCGCCGTCGATCACCCCGGCGAAGACGAAGCAGCCCCCGGCCGTGAAGAACCCGGCCACCTCGAAAGCGCAAGCCGCCGCGCTCATCGCCCTGGCTGACGCCATCCCCGGCGTCAAGGCCGGGTCGATGGCCGATGCCGACAAGCTCGAAGCGGTCGTCGACAAGCTGAAGAAGGGCGGCAAGCTCACCGACCAGCCGAAGATGAAGCTGCTCGTCGACAAGCTGGCGCAGTCCGCCCTGAAGCAGGCCACCACCGACAAGATGCCGGGGCTCGGCCACGGCGACAACGACGCGCACATCGGCACGTTCAACGCGGAGATCAAGGCCCACATCGAGGACGGGAAGAAGGGCTTGCCGCCGCTCGTCGAGAAGATGGTCAAGCACCACGAGGCGGCGAAGAACGGCAACGTCAAGACCGGCGTCGAGGACTTGGTCAAGAACGGCCTGCCGAAGCCGGTCGCTGCGCCGACGGTGACGCCGACGGTGTCCGCGAAGGACGTCGACAAGACGCCTGACGTGCCCGCTCACGTGAAGCACGCGATCGACATGGCCAACGGCACCGCCCCGGGCGCATCGTGGTCCAAGAACCACCTGGCGGCGTACGAGAAGCTGACCGCCGACGACTTCAGCAAGATCGACAAGGACACGCAGCAGAAGATCCTCGCCGAACTGAAGAAGGCCGAGACCAAGTTCCTCGACCCGAAAAAGATCGTCGCCGCAAAGAACCTTCAGGCGAAGCTGACCGCGAAGAAGGACGAGCCGAACACCCCGGCCGCGCCGAAGGTCGTCAGCTTCACCGACGACATGCACGACCACTCGGTCAGCGCCGCAGACGCGAAGAAGGCCGCCGCCGCGCAGCCCGTCGCGGCGCTTCACGCCGTGGCGAAGAAGCTGTCCGGGCTGGAGCCGGAAGACGACCCCGACTCCCCGGCGCTGAAGACCAAGGCGGTGAGCAGCGCCAACGATCTTGCCGAGATGATGACGAAGGGTCTCGACGCCAAGACCCTCAACGAGCCGAGCCTGAAGAAGGCGCTCGACGATTTCAAGGCCGCCGCGATCGAGCAGTTGCACGCGACGCAGGTCGCGAAGGCGAAGCAGAGCGCGTACAACAAGGTCTCCAAGACCCTGTACGCCGACGGCAGCCCCGTCGTCACGACAAAGCTCACCCCGATCGAGAAGGCGTCGCTCCAGGCGTACCAGAAGCACCTGCTCGACCACCCGATCAAGACCGCCACGCCGGACATGGACGACCTGGGAGCGAAGACCCTCGCCTCCCAGAAGGCGCTGATGGACGAGATCACCGCCGCGAAGAAGAAGGCGTCCGCTCCCGGCCCGGAGAACATGACGAAGACGCAGCTCAACGATGCTGCGTTCCCGCTGCTGTCCGACGGCAAGGACAAGGACGGCACGTCTGCGGACACGTCCCTGACGATGGACGAGATCAATTCGTCCAAGGCGCTCGGCGTGGAAGCGGCGAAGCAGGAGGCGGCGAAGTACCCGCCCAACGTGCTCGCCGACCCGGCCGTGGCCGCGAAGCAGAAGGCCGTGGAGCAGGCCGCCACGCAGTACATGAACACGGGCGTCGCGCAGGTCAAGCTGAACCAGCACCTCGACAAGTACCACGGCAAGGCGCTTGCGAGCGGCGAGGACGTCAACGGCAACCCGCTCACCGCCATCGACAAGAAGATCCTCGCGCTGCACAAGCAGCAGATGCTCAAGGACCACCAGTACCTCGCGGACCTCGTGGACAAGCAGCTTCAGAAGCTCGCGGACGCGAAGAAGGACTTCCACGCCGCCGCCGAGAAGGCCGCGAACACGCCACCCACTCCGGTCGTCCTGTCGGACTACGACGCGAAGACCGTCGAAAACGCGTACTCCGGCGCGTGGGGCAGCGTCGCCTCGAAGGCCGTGCAGTTCGGCGTCAAGTGGGACCACTCCCAGAAGATGAAGGCGCACCCGGAGTACGCGACCCTCACGCAGGAACTGGGCGAGCTGAAGACCGCTGCCGGTGTCCTGGCGAAGATGCACGCGCAGGCGCAGGTTGCACACCAGAACGTGCCGCTGGACCCGGACACCGGTAACGAGCTGACCACCTCCCCGGAGTGGAAGGCGTGGCAAGACCAGATCCACGCCGTCCAGGCGGGCGAGAAGGCGTTCACGGTCACGCTGAACAAGGCGCAGAAGCGGCTCGACAAGATCCGGGCGGAAGCGGGCCTGAAGAAGCGCGCCCTGCCGAAGCTCGACGCGCCTGCCGTCAAGGCGTCCGCTGCCGAGTCGGCGTACTACATCACCGCGAACTACTCGGGGCCGAACTACGGCAAGCCTGAGGCGGCGAAGAACTACCTGGTAGCGAAGCTCGGCTCGCAGCTCGGCACGAAGCACATGTCGGCGACGGAGAAGAAGCTGGCGAAGACGCTGGGGAACCTGGCCGATTCGACCCCGTCCAGCACCAAGATCAAAAACGCTGGCACGTCACCGGTCAACCTGTCCGGCGGCGACTCGATCGACAGTATCCCGGCTGACCTGAAGAAGCAGATCACCGCCGACTATAAGTCGATGCCGAAGGGCAAGTACCTCTCCGACCCGGCTGAGGACACGTTCGACAACCTGGTGAACCTGGCCGCCGCGCACGGCAAGAACATCCCCGGCGGGCTGTCCGTCGACCAGGTGATGAAGACGATCGACGCGACGTTCGCGAAGCAGCTCGGCGTGACGAACTCCGGGATGCTGGAGAAGAAGATCACGGAGTGGCTGGCGACCGGCGTCGGTAAGACATACGCGGAGTCGCACAGCACCCCGAGCGCCAGCGTCGTCAAGCAGCTCAGTGGGGAGCTGGACCTGCCGGACGGTGTCACCCTCGCACCCGGCGAGAAGGTCCAGAAGCTGGCCGGTCCCGGCCCGCACGACGAGACCCTGCCGTCCAGCGCGTTCAAGCCGCTGTCCGCGACCGAGGCGACCGAGTCGCAGAACGCGTACCTGAAGTCGCAGAAGATCACGCTGACGCCTGCGCAGAAGTCGTCGCTGACCTCGTACACCGGCTCGGCGTACCACACGTACAACACCTACCTGCGTAAGGGCGGATCGCTGTCGCCCGCGTACAAGCAGGACATCATCAACATCCAGTCCGCGATGCAGCCGTTGCAGCAGCACACGCTGCTCAAGCGCGGCACCGGCTGGGACGCGCTGCCCGCCGAATACCAGGGCGCGGCCAACGTGCAGAAGCTGATCGGCAAGACGATTGAGGAGCCCGGTTTCACGTCGTCGACGGTTGCGGGCGAGTCCGGCAGCTTCGGCGGCGCGCTCC
>Ga0207664_10000151_pt1 | contig 55974 bp, 35 predicted proteins | sample LARL83metaG_FD_184349 | JGI IMG/M metagenome (GOLD analysis project Ga0207664, IMG submission 184349) | Corn, switchgrass and miscanthus rhizosphere microbial communities from Kellogg Biological Station, Michigan, USA - LAR L8-3 metaG... | ecosystem: Host-associated > Plants > Roots >...
CACCTATTGCAACATCTGCAATCCCTTCCAGTACACCACCTCGATCATGACCAGCGCTTCCGGACGCGCTCACAACCAGGACACGACTGCTCTCTACCAGGCAATCGCCAATGGCACGCTCCCGGCCGTTTCCTTCGTGAAGCCCGACGGCTGGCTCGACGGCCACCCCGCCTCTTCCAAACTCAACCTGTTCGAAGGCTTTGTGAAGAAGATTGTCGACGGCGTCAAAGCCAACAAAGAGTTGTGGAAGAGCACTGCCATCATTGTCACCTTCGACGAAGGCGGCGGTTACTACGACTCTGGATACGTTCAGCCGCTCGATTTCTTCGGCGACGGAACCAGAATCCCGACCATCGTGGTTTCACCGCTCACGGCGCCGGGAACCATCTCGCACTCCTACACCGATCACGTCTCGATCCTGAAGTTTATCGAAGCCAACTGGAACCTGGCTCCGGTCTCGGGTCGCAGCCGTGACAATTTCCCCAACCCAGTCGTCAGCAACAGCAACCCGTACGTTCCCCTGAACAGCCCCGCCATCGGCGACATGATGGACCTGTTCACCTTCGCCGCGCACAAAAGGTAAGTACTAACTAACTCAAAGAGGGTTGCCCCATACTAACGTCGCGTTTCTTGCGACGTTAGTGTGGGGATTGTGGCTATTGCCCGGTGCGGTGTGTGGCCGAGCAGGAAAGCTTGGAATCGTCCATGAGATTTGTCATTCGGACGTGCGGCTGCATCGCGCGAGGAACCTGCTTTAACCTGCTTTTCCCCGCCCACAAGCAGCTGTGGTAGACTTCCTCCCCGTCGGAGAAGCTCCCGACATTTCCTCCCCTAGTCAGAACTCCCGCGAGGTATTCGCCATGAAGCGCCAATCCCTGCCAGCAGGTTTCCGCCGCATCCTGTTCGCCGTCATTCTCCTTCTCGTCTGCCAGATGTTGGCCGCCGCTGTCACCGAAACCGTTCTCCACCAGTTCGTCAATCTGGCGCAAGGAGGCACTCCCGCTGGCGATCTCGTCGCCGACGCGCAGGGCAATCTCTATGGCACGACCTTTAACGGCGGTTCCTACGGCTTCGGCACGGTGTACCGCCTCACGCGGAACTCTTCCGGCATATGGGCCCAGACCGTCATCCACAACTTCACCGGTCTCACCGACGGCTACCAGCCCAACAGCCTGGCAATTGATGCAGCGGGAAATCTTTTCGGCGCCACTTCGGGTGGAGGATCTTCTTCCTTCAATACCCAGGGCTACGGCATCGTCTTCGAGCTTTTCCGCGCCGCCAACGGCTCCTGGACACTCACTGTCATTCACGCATTCGCGGGCCAGTTTGCCGATGGCTACACTCCAGCGGGCATAGCCCTCGATTCCGCGGGCAATATATACGGCGTTGCCTACGGCGGCATCGGCAACAGCAACGCCTGCTCGGGTCAGTGTGGACTCATATTCCGCGTCGTCCATTCCTCCAGCGGATGGACCGAGCACACCATCTACGAATTCAAAGGTAAGCAAGACGGCGCGCTTCCGGTCCCATCTCTTACCTTTGATTCCGCGGGCAATCTTTATGGCGCGACTCAGGCCTCTTCGCTCCCGTGGGTCATTTTTCAATTGACCCCCACTCCCACCCAGTGGACCGAAACCACTCTCTTCACCAACACCAATGCGTCCACGCAAGGCGGAGTTCCCAACGGCGTCACCTTCGACGCTTCCGGCAACATCTTCGCTACCTCGATGCTCGGAGGACCAACCAACAACGGCGTGGCCTTTGAACTGGTCCACGGCTCAAGCGGCTGGACTCAAACCGTCCTCCACACTTTCACCGGCGGCACCGATGGTTCCGGCCCGGCAGGAAATCCCAGATTCGACAGCGCCGGCAATCTTGTTGGTACAACGTATTGGGGCGGAACCGCCGCGGCTTGCGCCAGCAATCTGCCCGTCGGCGGCTGTGGAACCGTCTATCAACTCACTCCCAGCTCCGGCGGCTCCTGGACCGAAACCATCCTTCACGTTTTCACAGCTGGTTCGGATGGCGTGTTTCCGACAGGTCCGCTCGTAATCGATTCGACCGGAAACCTCATCGGTACCACGCTGCAAGGCAGCATCGCTAACTCCGGCACCGTTTTTGAATTGGCTCCTTCCTCGGGTGGGTACACCGAGGCGCAGGTCTACGGCTTTCCCAATACCGACGGCAACAACGTCCGCGGAGGCCTCGTGGCTGATTCTGCCGGAAATCTTTATGGCGTCGCTTCCGGAGGCAGTCTTAATGATTGTCCGGGCGGCGGTTATCCCGGCTGCGGCTCCATCTTCAAGCTCACTCGCCTCTCCAACGGAACCTGGCAGCGCACCGTCATTCACAACTTCACCGGGCCGCTAAACGGCGACGGAGCATTTCCGTACGCTGGCCTCACCTTCGACTCAGCCGGAAATCTGTATGGAACCACTTCGAATGGAATCGTCGGCGGCGGCACCGTCTTCAAACTGGCACCCACCGCGTCCGGTGGATGGTCCTTCCGCACCATCTACAAATTCGGCTCTCACCACAACGACGGCTACAACCCGTGGGGCGTCCTAACCCTCGACGCTGCTGGCAACATTTACGGCACGACCATCGGAGGCGGCAACGGTTCGTATTTGAACTGCAATTACTGCGGCACCGTTTTCAAACTCACGCCGGCGGCCAGCGGACGCTACACCGAAAGCGTCATCTACAACTTCCAGGGCGGAAACGATGGATCGTTTCCAACAGCGGGACTGATATTCGACTCCGCCGGCAATCTCTATGGCACGACTTCCGAGGGCGGCTTCTCCTATGGAGATCAGGGCTTCGGTGTCGTCTTCAAACTGTCGCCCCAATCCAGCGGAACCTGGAAGCAAAGCGTTCTCTACACCTTCACCGGCACGACTGACGGAACCGGCCCGCGCGGTAGCGTCATCTTCGATAATGCGGGCAATCTCTACGGCACCGCCCCAACCGGCGGGACGGGGAACTGCAACTATGGCTGCGGTGTCGTCTTCAAGCTGACCCCGACCGCCAGCCGCCCCTGGACTCAAACTGTGCTCTATTCTTTTCTCGCCAACGGCGACGGTGCGTTCCCGCTGTCGAATCTGACCTTCGACGCCGCAGGCAATTTATACGGAACGGCCTCCGCCGGTGGCGCCGGATTGAACCTTTTTTGCGGCGAAGGCTGCGGCAGCGTTTTCAAACTCACGCCTTCCGCCGGTAGTTGGAACGAAGCCGTCCTCTACAACTTCCAGGGTCCAACCACCGACGGCGCGACCCCCTACGCTGGCATCATCTTCGACGCAGCCGGCAACATCTACGGAACGACCAGTGGCGGCGGCATCAACGGCTACTCGTACCTGAACGGTGGCACCGTCTTCCAACTCACCCCATAACTTCGCGAACCTCTTGGCGTGGGTCCAGGCTCACGCCATGAGATTCTTTCGTAGCAGCGCCCCGCGTTTTCTCAGCGCCGTTCGCGCCGAATCTCACAGAGCGTTGTCATCCTGAGCGTAGCCGCTTTTCAGGCGCAGCGAAGGATCTCCTGCTGATCGGACCTGGCGCGTAAGCCCTGCACCACCGTGCGTAAGCCTCCGCGCGTTCGCTCCCGCAGAATCCCCCACACTCGCCCCGCATCCTTTATCCTAGTAACTGCATTCCTATGGCTACCCCGAAATCCAAAACCGCGGTCCTCGATCAATCTGCCAACAACGGCTCCAACCCCGAGCGCGAACGCGTTTTCAGCGCCTACCGCCAATGGGGATACCTCGAAGGCGACCTCGACCCCCTCGGCTTTCTCCGTCCCCGCGATGCGCCCGAACTTGAAAAAGAAGGCGAGTACGCCCGCGAGGCCCGTGCCATTTACTCCAGCACCATCGGCGTCGAGATCAATCACATTTATTCCCCCGAGCGCCGCCGCTGGATCTACGACCGCATGGAGTCCGAGCCTCCCCAGGAAGACCAGAAACGCATCCTCGAACTACTGACCCGCGCCGACATCTTCGAGCAGGTCATGCAGCAGCGCTACCTTGGCAGCAAACGCTTCTCGCTCGAAGGCACCACCGCACTCATCCCGTTGGTGGACGAAGTCCTCGACACCGCCTCGCGTCTCGGCGCCATCGAGTTAGTCATGGGCATGAGCCATCGCGGACGTCTCAACGTCATCGCGCACGTAGCCCAGCGTCCTGCGCAGGAAATTTTCGCGGGATTCGAAGACGTTGATCCGCGTAGCGTTCTCGGCTCCGGCGACGTGAAATATCACATGGGCGCGACCGGTGAATATGCCACCAAGAGTGGCGGCAAGGTTCACATCCATCTCGTCTCGAACCCCAGCCACCTCGAAGCCGTCGATCCCGTCACCGTCGGCCGCACCCGCGCCAAGCAAGACCGCACCGGCGAAGGCGGACGCGAAAAATATCTCCCGCTCCTCGTCCATGGCGATGCTGCGTTTGCCGGACAAGGCGTCCTCGCCGAGACCATGAACTACGCCGACCTTCCCGGATACACCGTCGGCGGCACGATTCACGTCGTCGTCAACAATCTGCTCGGCTTCACTACCAGCTATACCGAAGAGCACTCCACGCGCTTCGCCGCCTGCATCGCGCGCCGCCAGTCGATTCCCATCTTCCACGTCAACGGCGAAGACGTCGACGCCGTCGTCCGCGTCGCCCGCCTCGCCACCGAATACCGCTACAAGTTCGGCACCGATGTCGTGATCGACCTGATCGGCTATCGCCGCCACGGCCACAGCGAAGTCGACGATCCCACCGTAACGCAGCCCTTGCTCTACAAAAAAATCAAAGAGCATCCCCCGCTCTGGGAAATTTACGCCGATGACACCGGGGCCACCGACGCGCAAGCCCAAGCTGACGCCATCAAGGCGGAGTTCGAAGCCGCGCAGAAAAAAGCCAGCAGCTTCAAGCAGAAGCCCATGCTGCGCGAGTTGCCAAAATATTGGAACAATTATTTCGGCGGAGCCTACCGGCCCGAATACGAAGTCGAGACCGGACTCTCGCCTGACGAACTCACCGAACTCACCACGCGCCTTACCACCTATCCCGAAGACTTCCACATTCATCCGAAAGTGAAGAAGCTCCTCGAGCAGCGGGCTGAAATGGGCGTCGGAAAACGCGCCGTCGATTACGGCATGGCCGAAGCTCTCGCCTTCGCGAGCCTCGTGAAAGCCGGCACGCACGTCCGGTTCAGCGGACAAGATTCGCGCCGCGGCACCTTCAACCAGCGCCACTCAGTTCTCGTCGACATCGAAAACGAAAACGAATATGTGCCGCTCGAAAACATCGTCCCTAACCAGGCACGCTGCGAAATCTACAACTCCACACTTTCCGAAGCCGGCGTGCTAGGCTTCGAGTACGGATACAGCCGCGACTATCCCGAATCCCTCGTCCTCTGGGAGGCCCAATTTGGCGACTTCGTCAACGTCGCCCAAGCCATCATCGACCAATTCATCAGTGCCGGAGAAGCCAAGTGGAACCTGCTCTCGGGCGTCGTGATGCTGCTGCCCCACGGCTACGAAGGCCAGGGACCCGAGCACTCCAGCGCCCGCATCGAGCGCTTCATCCAACTCGCCGCCAAGCATAATATTCAAATCGCGCAACCGAGCAACGCCGCGCAGTATTTTCATCTACTGCGCCGGCAAGCGCTACGCCACTGGCGTAAGCCGCTCATCGTCTTTACTCCGAAGAGCATGCTGCGCCATCCCGATGCGTCTTCGCCCATCGAAGATTTCACCCACAAGAATTTCCTGAATGTCATCCCTGACACCCAGGTCGGAGAAGCAGAACGCATCCTGATCTGTACCGGAAAAATCGGCCACGAACTGCAAGCCGAACGGAAGAAGAGAAAAGATACCAGCACCGCGATCGTCTTTCTGGAACAGCTCTACCCATTTCCCGATGCAGAAGTCGCCGCCGAATTCGATCGCCACGGCAAGAACGCCGACATCGTCTGGGTGCAGGAAGAGCCCGCCAACATGGGAGCCATGTTCAACATGCTCCCCCGCCTGAAGCGCATTTCCGGCGACCGCCCCGTGCTCAGCGTTAAACGCAGCTCCGCCGCCAGCCCCGCCACAGGAAGTAGCAAGGCGCATGAAGTAGAACAGAAAACCCTGCTGACGCTGGCCTTCACGATTAAGTAATTCAGTCGAATAGAGGAGAGTTGGACGCAAGAATGAAGCTTGAACCTGCTGTCGCGTCCGCCACTACAAACTCGACCTTCTAGTATCCCTGTCCGGGCCGCTCGGTCACTGCCTTCCCACCCGCTCCCGGCAACTTCGTCTTCTCCCCACCCTCCAACAACTCCTCTAAACTCCCATACGCATAAATCGTCGGAGCATGATTCGCCATCAACCCGCCCGTATCCGCCGTCGGCCCATAATTGCTGTGCACGTCCCGCCCGAGCATGCGCAGCATCGCCATTAACTGTCCGCGATGATGCGAGGTATGCGTTATCCTCCTCACCATCACCCATGCCCGCGAGCGGCGCACCTCAAAGAACGAAGTCTCGCCCTCCCACCACGTCTCATCTTTCGATTGCAGCGCCGCCAGCCGGTTCCCGCTATCCTCCGCATACCTCTTCATAAACTCAATCCGCGTCTCTTGCTTCGGTAACGGAGGCGCGCCCACATCAATCCCCAGCATGTTGCGAAACCACAAATCCTCGCTCACACACTGATGCACCATCTGCTCATGCACGCTGCGCCCCCGCGGATCTCCCTCCCGCGGACGCACTCCGAGGTCCCGATCCACAAACTCACTCCACACACTCAACACCTTCACCCGTTCCGTAGCGTAAGTCTCGACAAGATATTCATATCTCATCTTTATTTCTTACTCCCTCTGTCATCCTGAGCGGCGTTCTTTGCCGCGAATGACCTATGCACTCTCTTTCAGTGTCCGCGCCTCGCCGCGTTTTACGAAGGCGTTGGCCTTTCGTCGAATGATAATCTAACCTTCCGAAGAAACTCATGCCCCCTCGCCCCCAACCCCTCCGCATCGCCATCGACACCGGCGGCACCTTCACCGACTGCGTCTGGATCGACCCCGCAACCCGCCGTCTCCGCATGCTGAAAATATTCTCGACCCCCAAGGATCCCTCCGAAGCCATCGTCGAGGCCCTCCGCAAGATCGCACCCGACGAAGAAGTCATCCTCCTGCATGGCACGACCGTCGGCACTAACACGCTGCTCGAACGCAAAGGCGCTCGCACCGCCCTCGTCACCACCGCCGGATTCGAAGATGCCATCGAGATCGGACGCCAGGCCCGCCCAAAGCTCTACGATTTCTTCTTCGACCGAATCGAGCCGCTGGTTCCCAAAAATCTCCGCTTCGGTATCAACGAACGCACCGCCAGTGACGGCAAAATCCTGACCTCACCGACCGTGGAAGAACTAGGGTTCCTCGCCGGCCAGCTCTCAGCCGCCAAGCCGGACTCCGTAGCCGTCTCGCTCCTTTTCTCTTTTGCAAATCCAAAAAATGAATTGGCAGCCGCCGAAGCGCTAAGACTGCTGAATTTCCCGCTCTCCATCTCCCACCAAATCCTCCCCGAATTCCGCGAATACGAGCGCACCTCCACGGTGGTAATCAACGCCTACCTGCAGCCAGTCATGCAAAGTTATCTGCACAACCTGGCGATGCGTGCGAAAGAACTCTGGCTTCGGGCTTCCGGCTCTCGGCTTCCGAAAGCCATTTCACACGCCGCACCGAAAGCCGGAAGTCGGAAGCCGGACGCCGAAAGCCGGAAGCCGGAAGCCATCTTCGTCATGCAATCCTCCGGCGGCATCACTGCGCTCTCCACCGCGGCCCGCGAGCCCGTCCGCACCGTTCTTTCCGGCCCCGCCGGGGGCGTCGTCGGCGCCGTCGCCACCGCGTGCGCCAGCGGCATCGATCGCATCATCGCCTTCGACATGGGAGGCACCTCGACCGACGTCTCTTTGGTCGAAGGCGAAATCAAAACTGCCAACGATGCGCAAATCGCCGGACTCCCCGTCAGCGTTCCCATGCTCGACATCCACACCGTCGGCGCCGGTGGAGGCTCCCTCGCCCGCTTCGACGCCGCCGGAGTCCTCCGCGTCGGCCCCGAATCCTCCGGAGCCGACCCCGGTCCCATCTGCTACGGACGCGGCACCCAGCCCACCGTAACCGATGCGAATCTTCTCCTCGGCCGCCTGCAGCCGCAGCGTTTTCTCGGCGGAGACTTCGCCCTCGACCTCGACCGCACCCGCAGCCTGACGCAAGCATGGCTGAAGGCGCAGAAATCAAATCTGTCTCTCGAAAAATTCGCCGCCGGCGTCATCCGCGTCGTCAATGCCACTATGGAGAAAGCCATTCGCGTCGTCTCCATCGAGCGCGGACGCGATCCCCGCCACTTCGCGCTAGTCGCTTTCGGCGGCGCTGGAGGCCTCCACGCCTGCGCCCTGGCCGAGGCCCTCAGCATCCCGCACGTCATCGTCCCCGCATTTCCCGGCGCTCTCTCCGCGCTAGGAATTCTCGCGAGCGACGTAGTGAAGGACTATTCGCGCACCGTGCTCTGGCGCGTGAAAGGACAAGTCCCGACCGTAAAGCTGAATCAAGAATTCGCAGCCCTCGAAAAAAACGCCGCCAAAGACTTTCAAGCAGAAGCCTGGCAGGGAACTCCCCACCACAACCGCAGTGTGGACATCCGTTATCGTGGGCAGGGCTACGAACTCAACATCCCCCTTACGAAAAACCTGCTCGCGGATTTCGAGCAGGAACACAAACGCCGCTACGGCTACACCCACCCCACAAGAGAAGTAGAGCTTGTAACCCTCCGCCTCCGCGCCCTCGTGAAATCCACCCCCGCTCGTGTAGGCACTGCTCGTGCGGGGACGGGCGCCCTCGCCCGTCTAGGCCGAGCAACGCTCGGCAGGCCTTCCCCGCCCAAAGTCCCAGTCCTATTCGAAGCCAAAAAACACGAAACAAAGATTTACCAGAGAGAAGAACTCCAACCCGGCAAGAAATACCCCGGCCCCGCCATCATCACCGAATACAGCGCCACCACAGTCATCCCACCCGGGAAGAAATTCCACCTCGACAAAGCCAGCAACCTGGTAATCGCGATCTAAGATGTTCCATGCCCCTCAGTGCCCTCTGTGGTTAAACCTCTTCACGCCCTATTGTTAAAATCCGATGAAAATTCACCCCAATTCGTAAACTGGCAACTGACAACTGGCTACTGGCAACTGCTTTCCAGCTACAATAATCCCGTGAAACCCAGCATCTTCGTCGTCGAAGACGATCCCGACATTTCCCGCCTCGTCCGCCACCATCTCGAAAACGAAGGCTTCACCGTGCGCGTCTATCCCACGGGAGCCACTGTCATCGCCGACGCCGAACGCCAGCGTCCCGCGCTCTTCCTGCTCGACATCATGGTCCCCGGCAAAGACGGACTCGAGATCTGCCGAACCATCCGCCAGACGAGCGGCCTCGCCTCCGTCCCCGTAATTTTCCTGACGGCGAAAAGCAGCGAAGCCGATCGCGTTCTCGGACTCGAACTCGGCGCCGACGACTACATCGCCAAGCCCTTCAGCCCCCGCGAACTCGTGGCGCGCGTCAAAGCCGTGCTGCGTCGCTTTGAGCGCCCATTGCCGCCGAGTCCGGTCAAAGTCGGCGAAATCGAAATCGATCCCTCTGCCATGACCCTCACGGTCAGCGGCAATCTCATCGCAACCACTGCTACCGAGTTCCGCCTGCTCGACTATTTCGCCCGCCACAAGGGACGCGTCTTCAGCCGCGACCACCTCCTCGACTCCGTGTGGCGCGATACCTCTTACGTGACTCCGCGCTCCGTCGACGTTTACGTCCGCCGAATTCGCGAAAAGATCGAGCCCGACCCCGAGAATCCCCGCTACCTCAAAACCGTGCGCGGTGCCGGATACCGCTTCGAGGCTCCCAAATGAGGAGAGCGTGAACAGCCGCATCTTCTTCAAACTCCTCGCCGCGTTTCTGATCGTCATCGCCGCCACCGCCGTCACCTTGGATTTCATGATCGGCAGCGCGTGGGAAGCCTCTCTCCGCACCGAGATCGAACGCAACCTGACGCAAAAGGCCGTTCTCTTTGCGCATCGCGTCGAGACCGACCGCGCCCACTCACTCGCCGAAATCGCCGCGCAAGAAGGTCAGGCCGCCGGAGCCCGCGCCACGATCATCGACGCCTCCGGCAAAGTCCTTGCCGACTCCGAGGCCAATCCCGCCACCATGGAGAACCACGCGACCCGTAAGGAGTTCGCCGCTGCCCTCGGCGGCAAGACCGGATCGAACGAGCGCCGCAGCGCCACTCTCGGCATTCCATTTCTCTATGTCGCCGCCCCGGTTTCCGGCGGCGCGGTTCGTCTCGCCTATCCTCTCTCTGACGTCGAGGCCGTGCAGTCGAAAGTTCGCAATCGCCTTTTCTGGGGGTCGGCGATCGCGTTGATCGTTGCATTGATCGTGGCCACAGCTGCCTCAACATCCACTGCGCGCCGCCTCGAACACATCGTCGACGTCGCAGCCCACATCGCCGAAGGCGATCTCAAAGCCCGCGTGCAAGACAAATCGGCCGACGAGATCGGACGCCTCGGCGGCGCTCTCGACAAAACTGCTCGACAGGTCGAGCGCAGTTTTGCCGCTGTGCGCTCCAGTCAGCGTCAGCTTGAGACTCTGCTCAACAGCATGCAAGACGCCGTCATCGCCGTGAGCGCCGATGGCCTCGTGCAATGGGCCAACCAGCCCATGGACCGCCTCGTCCCTCAAAAGACGCGCCTCAACGCCCCCGTCGTCGAAACCATTCGCGACCCTGATTTCCTTGCCGCCGTCAAAGCGGCGACCACCACTAAGGAAGTGAAGACCGCGCGCGCCACATCCATCGTCTCCGGTCGCGCCTTTGACGTGACCGCCGCGCCCTTGCCCGGCGGAGGCGCCGTCGCTGTCCTTCGCGATCTCACCGAAACCGAGCGCGTCGAAAAGACTCGCCGCGATTTCATCGCCAACGTCTCTCACGAACTGCGCACGCCCCTCACTTCCATTCAGGGATACTCCGAAACTCTGCTCGACACCACGCCCGACAACGGCGCCCCCACCCGCGAGTTCCTCGAGATCATCCGCAAGAACGCCGCCCGCATGTCGCGCCTCACCGAAGACCTGCTGACGCTCGCTCGTGTGGAATCCGGCGAGACTCGCTTTGATACCGAACCAGTCCCGCCTATCGAATTACTTCACGACGCCGAAGAGAGTTTCCGCGAGATCGCCCGCAGCCAAGGTGTCGAATTGCAGATTATTGATGGGCAAGAGAACGGCCCGCTCGGATCCCTATCCCCCGTCGCGGCCGATCGCGAAGCCATCCACCAGGTATTTGCAAACCTAATCGACAACGCCATGAAATACGGACGCGCCGGTGGACGCATCGTCCTCGGTGCTCGCCCAGCCCAACGCGGCCTCGAATTCGGTGTCGAATTACGTGCAAGACTTCGGCGGGGGCATTTCGAGTGAGCATCTGCCGCGCCTCTTCGAACGCTTCTACCGCGTCGACAAGGCCCGCTCCCGCGAATCCGGCGGCACCGGCCTCGGCCTCGCCATCGCCAAACACATCATGCTCGCCCACGGCGGCTCCATCCGCGCCGAAAGCGAACTCAACCACGGCAGCACCTTCGTTTTCACTTTACCGACCGCCTGAGTGCTCACCACTGTTTGGCATCCTATAAATGTTGGGCATCCAAAAAGTGTCATCCTGAACGTAGCCGTCTTTCAGGCGGAGTCAAAGGCCTGCCCTGAGCCAAAGCGCGAAGGGATCTCTCGCTTATCCAGTGCCACGCGTCAGCCAAACCGCACCCGCTGGCTACTTTCTCTGCTTTGTCGTACTCTTCCCACGCGGGACCATATATTCAAAACGTTACGCAAAATTCACAGCATATTAACCACGATGTCCACAAGAAAACCTATCCTTAGCCGTTGGCCATCCAACCTAATGAATGGCGGAGTCGCAACGACGGGTCCCGCAAGCCCCATCGCTCCTCGCGCTCTCGCCCGGCGGACGTTCCTATGAGTACTGCAGTCAAATCTCCCGACCCCGAACCGGCTCATCAGTACATCGTGCGCCGCACCGTCGAAGCCTGCCGCCTCGCCCAGGAAGCCGCAGGTGCCGCTGCCGAAGGCATCGCCACCGGTTCCAACGCCCTGCTCAACTCGTTGCGCCAGCGTGAGCGCGAACTCGATACGCTCGACATGGAAATCGATAGCGGAGTCACCACCGCCATCACCGAGGTCGGCCACGCCGAGGCTCGGGAACTTCTCGCCTGCATGAAAGTCATGATCGGCCTCGAGCGCATCGGCGACCTGCTCCTCAGCTTCGCCAACAGCGCCCAGGCCGCTGGTGGACGCATCGACTCCGAAGACACCCGCGACCTCACCCAGATGGCGACCATCCTCGAAAAAATGTTGACCGACTGCGGCGCCGCCTTTTCCAATCGCGACGTCAGCAAAGCCATCGACGTCCTGCGCGCCGACGCCGAAATGGACCGCCTCCGCAACCTCATCTTTCTGCGCCACATCGAGAATCCCGAAAACCTGGTCCGCCAGGCCAGCCTGCAAATCATCTTCATGACCCAGTCTCTCGAGCGCGCCGGCGACCACGCCAAGAATCTCGCCGAAGAAGTCTGCACTTTCGTCAGCGGGCACACCGTCCGCCACGTCCTTCGCACCTACGACAAGCCCGTCGAACAAATGTTCATCGACTACCTTCGCCGTCGCGACCAGCACCGCTAAAATTTCATTCCTTGTCATCTTGAGCGAAGCGTGCCGGAGAGCGAAGCAATCCGGCGCGCGTAGTCGAAAAGCCTGCCGTGAGCGAAGCCGAAGGGATCCCGATAAATCCAAGGGCCGCCGCAATCGCGTCAGGTAATCCTTTCCAGCAGTGACGCGCCCACTTTTGACTCCGCCTCGTCTCTACACTGTCCGATTTCGCACACCCCCGTCCGTTCATGGGCACAATAATTCCCCGACGCGACTCTAAAACCCTCGTCGTCCGTCTCTTATAGACAGCAGGGTTGGTACGGAATGTGCAGCGGATCTACTTCTGCGCTCCAGGCATCCCGGTCGACAGGAGTTTGTGACCATGGAAACCGTCTTTCAAGACTTGCATCACGCAGTTCGAAAGTTAGGGCGATCGCCCGGCTTTTCGGCGCTTGAGGTCTTCACCCTCGCCCTGGCCATCGGAGCAACCACCGCCATCTTTAGCGTCGTCTACGGTGTGCTACTGCGCCCGCTGCCGTACAACGATCCGGACCGGATCATGGCCATCTTCGAGGTTAACTCCCATCGCACATGGTCGCGCCTTGCCGATCCGAACTTCGACGACTTCCGCGACCAGAACCATAGCTTCCAGGCAATCGCGAAGTACAGCTCGTTCGTCGTCTCTGTTTCCGGAGGTTCCCAGCCCACGCGCACCATGGTCGCCAGCGTCACCCCGCAATTCTTGAAAGTCTTCCGCGTTCAGCCGGTCATCGGACGCGACTTCATCCCCTCCGACTCCACGAAAGGCGCTGCTCCTGTAACGCTCGTCAGCTACGGCTACTGGAAACAATACCTCGGCTCATCCCTCGACTTCTCGCACCTGCACCTGAAGATCGACAATGCGATCTACTCCGTGATCGGCGTTCTCCCCGATGGCTTCCAATTCCCGCAAGAGGCGGCCGTGTGGGTTCCCGCTGATCTTGACGGAGAAAATCCCAGCCGCACCTCGCACAACTACGACGCGGTCGCGCGCCTCCGCGACGGCGTAACCTTCCAGCAAGCGAACGGCGACATCAGTGCGATCGCGCACCGGATTTACGAGACCTCCACCGAGCAAAAAACGGATTACCTGAACAAAGACGCCGCCGTGGTCCCGCTGCAGGAGTCCATCACCGGCAAAGCTCGTCCCGCGCTGCTGATCCTTCTGGGAGCCGTAGGATTTCTGCTGCTTGTCGCCTGCGCGAACGTAGCGAATCTTCTGCTCGCGCAAGGTTCAGCCCGCGAGCGTGAACTAGCCGTCCGCACCGCCCTCGGCGCTGGTCGTGGACGTTTGATCCGTCAATTTCTGACGGAATCTTTCGTCCTCTCGACCGTGAGCGCAGGCCTCGGCGTGCTTGGCGCCTTCTCCGGAGTCTCTGCTCTTATCGCCCTTGCCCCTGAAGATCTCCCGCGCCTCGACGCAATCTCAATCAACATTCCGGTTCTGGTTTTCGCGTTGCTTGTCTCGACCGCTGTCGCCACCGGTCTCGGCATTTTCACTGCCCTGCGCGCCACGTCCGGCAACCTCCGCGAAGGACTCGGAGAAGGCGCGCGTCAATCTGGATCGCAGCGTGCCCAGCACATTGGACGCGGCATTGTTGCCGCGCAAATCTCAATCACCCTGTGTCTCGTGATCGGTGCAGGACTACTCGGCCGCAGCTTGATGAAAGTTCTCGAAGTCGATCCCGGATTCCGCGTCGACCAGATCGTCGCCATGGACGTCGCGCTCCCCTGGGTCAACTGGACGAACTCCAAGCCCAAAGCCGCCCAGGCAGTTTTCTACGCCAACCTGATCGACCGCCTGAAACAAATTCCCGGCGTACGCCAAGTCGGCGCCACCACCGCCCTGCCTCTCGATGGCGGCCTTCCCGGCGGCATGTTTCTCCGCATGACTGCTGACGAGCTCCCGAAAATTCCTCGCAACGACGAAGAACTCTCTCGCGAATTTGACGTCCTCTTCCAGCAAAAGCAGCGCCAGGGCGACGCCGACTTCGGCGTCGTCACCCCCGGATACTTCCAGACCCTCGCCATCCCCCTGCTTCGTGGACGCATCTTCGACGATCGCGACACCACCGACGCTCCCCATGTCGCCGTCATCAGCGACTCGCTCGCGCACACCGCGTGGCCCGGTCAGGACCCGATCGGCCACACCATCGAATTCGGCAACATGGATGGCGACATGCGCCTGCTCACCATCATCGGCATTGTCGGGGATGTTCACGATTACGGCCTCGAGGCCCCGCCACGCCCCACCGTCTACGTCGATCTCTTCCAACGCCCTCGCCCCTGGATGACGATCACCATGCTCACCAACGCGCCCACGGAACAAGTCACCACCGCCGCCCGCCACATCCTCGTAGAACTCAATCCGGAAATTCCCCCGCGCTTCCGCACGTTCGCGCAGGTCTACTCCGCGTCGTTAGGCTCGCGCCGTTTCACCCTGATGCTGATCGCCTTCTTCGCGGTGGTCGCGCTCCTGCTCGCCACTGCTGGCGTCTTTGGCGTGATGGCCTATTCCGTCAGCCGCCGTACCCGAGAAATTGGAGTGCGGGTGGCCCTGGGCGCGCGCTCCCGCGATGTGCTGACGATGATCCTCGGCCAGGGACTGCGCACCGTCCTCATCGGCATTGCCATCGGCCTCGCCGGATCGCTCGCCCTAAGCCGAGTCATCGCATCGCTGCTGTTCGGAGTAACGGCAACCGATCCCCTGACGTTCGCCGCGGTGATCCTTCTGCTGGTCGCAGCCGCGATGTTGGCCTGCTACCTCCCGGCCCGCCGCGCAGCCCGTGTCGACCCCATGGTCGCCCTGCGTTACGAATAGCCGCGTGGAATGCGTGGATCGCTGCACTCCATCCACTCTGTCATCTTGAGCGGAGCATGCCGGAGAGCGAAGCGATCCGGCATGCGCAGTCGAAAAGCCTGCCCTCAGCGAAGTCGAAGGGATCCCTATAACCTCATGCTCTGCCGCAGTCGCATCAGGGAATTCTTAGGTGATTCGCCGCCCCGCCCCGCAAAATCCTCTAGCCGTTGAACGACTGCTGCCTATAGACTTATCCGCTCAACACTCGAAAGGAGACCCGCTCAGTCCCAAGGGGCCACATGAAAATCTACAACGCCATCGGCTATCTGATAATTCTTCTCTACGCTCTGGCCTGCATGTACTCCGCCCCCGCTCACTTAGGGCCATGGGCTGGCCTCTTGATCGGCGCAGTTTATTTCATCTTCTGTTGGTTTCTCGCCGGATTGTACTTGGCCGATATTCTTCATTTGGGAATCGCTCATCGTTCGCTCGACTACAAAGAATGGTTCATGAAGGCCGTCACCGTCGTGAACAATACCTTCGGGATCTACGTTGAGCCGGTCTCTTGGGTGAATCGCCATCGCTTGCATCATAAGAATGCGGACCACGACGGAGATCCCAATAAGCTTTCGAGTGATGGCTTTTGGCGAACCGCCTATCTCTGTCTACTGCCGTATCAATGTATCGAGAATGTGGCTGGCGACGAGATTTTGAAATCTCGACCTTTTCGGATCGTTGGCAACCCGATGTTCGCAATCCTTGCGCAAGCTCTCAGTTTTTTTCTCTTATGGACGTTGGTGGGGAGCCTGAAGTTCACGCTGGTGATGTGGTTTGGAATGCGGATCTTTGCCTGGTGGGTCAACATGATCCAAAACTACTGGACCCACACTAGAGACTTTGGATATCGGCGGTATGATGACGACGACAACGCCATGAATATTGGCGAGTGGCTACCGGTGACGGCAACTTTCAGCGCTTGTCTGCAAAACAATCATCACCACTATCCCGGTATTTTGCGGCTGAGCCACGAGGAATCTGAATACGACTTCGGATTCTTAACGGTCAAAGTGATGAAATCTCTTGGTCTGGTGAAGGCATCGCCAACGGGCGCGGTATTGCCCAAGGACGTTCCGTTAGGCGCGTTAGATTTTTGAGGCTGTTCTTTTTCTTCCCGTAAACGGATCCATCGTTTGCCAGAAAAAGCCGGGCGCGATTTCCTCGCCGTCCAGGCCGTAACGTTCCGGCCACTCCTCCGGGTAATAATACGTCCCAAAAATCCTATCGATCCACGGAAAATGAATCGCAAAGTTCTTGTCGATCCCCTCTTTTTGCGACGTATGGTGCCAATGATGATAGCGGGGCATCACCAAAAACTCCTCGATCCATTTGGCGTTAGGGCCAAAATTGCAATGAGTCCAGGTGGCGTGAAGAGTAACAAAAATCAAATACGCAAAGATGATCGCTTGCGAAAATCCCAGCATCATGGGAACGAGTATAAAACCGCGCACCAGCGTGTCGTCCACAAAGTGCGAGCGTGAGCCCGCGATCCAATCCAGCGCCTTCGAAGAATGGTGCACCGCATGAAAGCGCCACAGAAAAGGCACTTTGTGCAAAGCCAAATGAATGAAATATTCAGCAATGTCCGCCACCACAACAGCCAGGAAGAATTGCAAGAGCCACGGCAAGCGAGCAATCAAATGTTGAAGAACTGGAACGCCCAGATATTTCGCGGCCTGCGTAGCAGGCAATAAAACTAAGAAAGATAAAATCTGTATCGGCAGATGAGTGGACATGAAGTAAACCACATCCAACGTCCATTCCTTCCTGAATGTTCCCTGTGCGGGATACTGTGGCCACAGCCTCTCGAGCGGCACGTAGATGACCGCCATCAAAAGCATATCCAGCAAAAACCAGTCCAGGCCGATGGCCGGCCCGTTGCGAAGGTTCTCATTGATCTGAACGCTCGGACCTCCCAAGGCCGCCGCCAACGTGGCGAACAACATTCCCGTGAATGCCAAAGTTTTTTTCCTGCGCAGGATCGAAGAAATAATTCCAAACACCATTGCCCCCACGATGATGCTTTCGATCAACACGCGCATGGTGCGCATCGGATAATGCGAACGCAGTTCCGGCGAGCTCAGTAGCGCAGGAAAATGCAGGCACAAAACTCCACCGAAGGAAAGAAGTCCAAAAAAAGCCGACAAGATCCCACTCCACCAGCCCGTCCCAAAGCCAGTAGCGTCGGCATCCCCAAAGAATTCATTGATTCTCTGCTCGATCACAATGTCTCTTAGCTTACGTTCCTCGACCCACGCAGGCTAGTAGAAAAATGGTGACACCAGACACCTCTCGTCCATAGAACGTTAGTGTCGGCCGCAGACTCGCGAACAACTTTCCCTTGCGTCGCTAAAACGCGGAGCCTTCCGTCGATTTGTCATCTTGAGCGGAGCATGCCGGAGAGCGAAGCGATCCGCCTTGCGCCCCTAAAAAATGCTGCCGGGATCCCATTTCACCCCGGCAGCCAAACCAATGATTTGCACAAACCTTAGTCGCCCGAATGAACGAGCTCCTCCTCCTTCACCTTCTCCCTAACTCGCGGCGTATATTCCCCTTCCTCTAACACCGGCGCACTGCGATCGAAGGAGTGCCCCGTGACTAGCCCAAGCACAAACCATCCCAGCACCATCGCTCCGAAAGCGAATAGCGTGTCACCGAACATGCGCATCCAGCGCAGCCGCGTTACGATCGGCGTCTGCATGAACTCCGACGATCGGGCGTACCACGTCCCAAATTCCACCGAAGCCCACGCCTGCATCAATCCGATCGGCAGCATACTCATCACGACCATTGCCGCCAATCCAATATTGATGGACCAGAACGCGATCGCCAGTGGCCGGTCCTTCCACATCAGCCCCGGACGCAGCGCGCGCAGGCAGAACAACATCAGCCCCAGCCCCAGCATCCCGTACACGCCGAACAACGCCGTGTGTCCATGCACCGGAGTCAGGTTCAACCCCTGCACATAATAAAGAGCAATCGGTGGATTGATCATAAAACCAAAGAGGCCTGCGCCCACAAAGTTCCAGAACGCCACGGCGATGAAGAAGTAGATCGGCCACTTGTAGGCGCTGATCCACGGATTGTCCGCCGTACCCCGCGACAGTCTTATGTTTTCCCACGCCTCAAATCCGATCAAGACGAGCGGCACCACCTCGAATGCGCTAAACACCGCTCCCAGAGCCAGCACCGAAGTCGGAGCCCCAGCGAAATAAAGATGATGGAAGGTCCCGATGATCCCTCCCGAGAGGTAGATGACCGTCGAGAACAGCACACCGCGCGTGGCTGTCGAAATCGAGAGCAGTTTGAGCCGAGTCAGCAGGAACGCGATCACCACGGTGGCGAATACTTCAAAGAAGCCTTCGACCCAGAGGTGAACCACCCACCAGCGCCAGTACTCGGCGGTGATCAGCGGGCTGCGCTGGCCATACATCAAGCCAGCCGAGTAGAACAACGGAATCGCAATGCTCGAAATCAAGAACAACATCAGCAGCGAATAGTTCTCGTCGCGGCGCTTCAGGGCCGGCTTCAATCCGCGCCACATCAGCCATAGCCAGAACGTGAGTCCGACAAACAGCAGGATCTGCCACAGCCTTCCAAGGTCCACATATTCGTAACCTTGCGAACCCAGCCAGAACCACAGATTGCCCAACTTCTGCTCGATGCCCAGCCACTCCCCGGCCAGGGAGCCGACGACCACTGCGATCACTGCGCCAAACAAAAGGTTCACTCCTAAACGCTGCCCCTTCGGCTCAGCACCGCTGACCGCGGGAACAATATAAAGACCAGTCGCCAGCCATGAAGTCGCGATCCAGAAAATGCCGATCTGCAAATGCCATGTGCGCGCGATCGAATACGGCAGCCACTTCGCCAGAGGAATTCCATAGAATCCGTTTCCCTCGACTCCGTAGTGCGCCACGATTGCTCCCAGCGCGACTTGTACCACCCACAACGCAGCCACCACGAAGAAGTACTTCACCGTCGCCTTCTGCGAGGGCGTGGGTTGCAATCCGAGCAGCGGATCGCGGCGCGGCATGACGCCAGTCGAGGGCTTGTGTTCTTGCGAGGCGAAGTACCACACCATCCCCCCGATTCCCGCTAGCAGCAAAACAAAACTGATCACGCTCCAGACAACCGTGCCTCCCGTCGGACGGTTTCCAACTAACTCCTCATGCGGCCAATTCTGTGTGTAACTCACATTCTCGCCGGGACGATTCGTGCTCGCTGCCCACGCCGTCCACCAGAAAAAGCTCGCCATCTCCCGCTGCTTGGTCGCATCCTTCAACGCTCCCGCCGGAATCGCGTACGCATCGCGGCCGTTGCCGTAAATGTCGGCGTAGTACGCGGCCAGTTCCTCGAACGCCGCCGCCCTGTCCCCATCGAGCACGATGGCATCGGTCGCCCGATCATACGTGTTGCGCCGTGTGATTTCCGTGAGACGCTCCTGCAATCCGGCACGTGATTCCGCGGGCATCGCAGCATAGTCTGCGAATCCCTGCTGATGTGCCCAGCGGTTGAGCACGATTTCCGACTGGCGATGTAAATAGTCAGCGCTCCAGTCGGGCGCTACATACGCGCCATGCCCCCAGACGGTTCCGATTTCCTGACCGCCCGTGGATTGCCATACGTTCTGACCATTGCGGATCGTTTCCCCAGAGAAGAGAACGTGTCCATCCTCGGTTACAACTTGTGCGGGGATCGGCGGTCCGTTGCTAATCGCTTTGTAGCCGACGCCCCCCAGAATCGAAAACGACACGAACATTACCAGACCAAAAGCGATCCATAGCTTGCGATAGTGCATGAAGAATTTCTCCTATGATTTCCTATGACGACTGATTTCTTGTGCGACAAATGGCACTGGCCGAGCAGTTCAACGCGACTTTTCCATCGCAATCGCGCGCGGAAACAGAATGTTGTTCTCCAGGTGAATGTGCTGATGCAGGTCCGCCTCAAATTCCGCCAGCGCTTTGTAGAGGGTCTGATAGCTGATGCACGCATCGCCGGGCGGCACATAACCACAACTCGCTTGGCGCATCGCGCGCAGTGCGTTACCTGCGGAATCGTGCTCGTGCTCCATCATCGCAACCGGATTTTGCACCGAGCCGAACGGGGCGGGCGCGATCGCTTCCTTTTCCGTCAGCGCCAACTCCATTCTTGCGATGTAGGGAAACAGAATCATGTCTTCCTTCATCATGTGCCCGCTCAATTCCTGAGCGAGTCCTTGGAATACTCTGTGCATCTCCGCTAGCTCGGGATGGTTCTTGCCGTGAACCGACGACACCTTCGCGAATAGCGGGCCAAGGCGGGCAATCTCCTCGCGTGTGTATTTGTGGTGAGTGTTCTTGATGTGCTCGATTAGGGCCGCGAGCGGCTCCGCTTGCCAGTCTTGCTCGTTCTGCCTCGCGAGACCAGCATGCTCGGCTTTCTCGAGTGAATCCAGCACTTGATCGATGTTCAGCTTCGCGCTGCGACAAGCCTCGTCCAACGATTTGTTGCCGCCGCAACAGTAGTCGATGCCCAACCTTTCAAACACTCTGGTCGAAGCTGGGTTTTCAAGAGCCAGTTCTCGCACGGTTTTCTCAGTAGCAACGGTCATCTTTTATTTCCTCCAATGTCCAAGAATCATTAGCCTTCCCGGCGATTGCCGAGAGCGGCGTCGAAATGAGAAATCCCAGGTACGCGGCCTGCACGCCCTGCGCGGCGGAATGAGCAGTACACGGCGTGGTGTTCGAGCAAGTTTTGTTTTGCCCTAGGAAGCAACCTGGTTTCGTTCGTGAAATCTCCTCAAACAGCTCCACCACATCGATCAACCGAATTTCATTCGCCCGTTTTCGCAGTTGATATCCGCCACCCGAGCCTCGAGTCGCATCCACCAGCCCAGCGTTTCGCATCGTCAACAATACTTTCGAGAGATAGTTCGCCGGAATCGCGGCTGACAGTGCTAACTCGCGCCCCAGCACCGCTTCCCCAGAGTTTCGCGCCAGATGAGCCAGCGCTCGCAATGCGTATTGGGAGGTAAGCGTGAGCATTGTGGACATCTATATGCACATATCCTCTATCTCAGGCCCGTCCCCGTCTGTGATCCCCGTCGCATCGACAAGTGATTGAGATCACGTCGCAAACTTGGCTCGTGTAAGGCGGATCACTCCTGTCCACCGTCCTTGATCCTGCTTTTGCTGCTGTTTATCCCGCCAGATGCCACATCCGTCGCGCTTTTTCCGAAGGCGCTCACCACGAACTCAAACGGTGACCCCACAGCACCCACGCCGAACCCGCATAATCACTAGACATTCTGCACTTGTCTGTCTTCTTGGTGACTACAAGAATCCGTAGGTCTCTTAATTCGTTTCTCCAAATTCTTGGAAAGTGAAACACCATAACAGTTGCGCACACGTTCACGACAAATGCACTTGCTGGAAAAGTGTTATGGCGTCACACGTGCGATGGACTGTCTCGTACTTGTCTCGACATGTCTTGCCGGAAAATACGCATCTACAGTATTTCCCTTAGACAGCGTGAATTTGTTAGGAGTGAATCGTTATGAAGCAAGGCGCAGAGTATTTCAAATCCCTGAGATTTCTAAGTTTGTTGTTCAGCGTGCTGGCGTTGTGCGTAGGTATTGCCTTCGGCCAGGCAATCAGCGGGAACCTGGTAGGCACAGTATCGGATCCATCCGGGGCCGTAGTGGCGAACGCAGAGGTTACTGCGACCAACACTGGCACCAATGCTGCGACTGTCACGCACACCAACTCAACCGGTGAATATCGATTCGACAATCTCCCCGTCGGATCGTACAAGATCACGGTCAAGGCCCAGGGCTTCCGCACCTCCATTCAGGATGCGAATGTGGAACTCAACAAGACCGGCACTCGCAACGCCAGTATGACTCCGGGCGCAGCTGCCGAGACGGTGGAAGTTACGGGTGCGCCACCGGCCATCGACACCACGACCGCACAGCTGCAAACTACATTCGACCCTCAATATGCGCAGGATCTCGGCCTCACTTCCGCGGGCGGTGCAGGCGCTGGTGTTCTCAATCTTTCGTTGCTTACGCCGGGTGTTACTAACGGCAGTGCGATGGGACTTGGGGTGGGTCCCTCGGTGGGAGGTCAGCGTCCACGGGACAATAATTTTACGGTGGAGGGCGTCGACAACAACAATAAATCCGTGACCGGAGCCCTGATTATGGTACCTCCGGAAGCTGTCGACAACTTTACCCTGCTTTCCAATCAATTCAACTCCGAGTTCGGTCACTCTTCCGGCGGACAGTTCAATACGACCGTCAAGAGTGGAACGAACAGCTTTCATGGTTCCGCTTACGAATATTTCCGAAATCGTAAGCTGAACGCCGTGGATCAAACCTGGGTGCAGCAGGGACTTACGTCCAATCCCCGTTTTGACTCCAATCGCTTCGGCGGCACCCTCGGCGGACCGATCATCAAAGACAAGCTCTTCTTCTTCACCAATTTCGAGCGCAACCCAGTCGGATTCATCTCGGTCGGCGGCGGAGCTGTCCAGGCTCCAACTGCCGCTGGCCTGGCCGCAATCAGTACGGACCCTGCCTTAAATGCTGGGAATTTTTCCATCTTTCAGAAGTTTGTACCTGTAGCTGCCACTGCGACACCGGGAGCAAACGGCTGCATCCCGTTCAACGGCAAAAGTAATGGCATTGCTTTTGGATCTGGATTCACCGCTCCGGCTAACGGTCAGTGCGCAGCCGGCCAAGTGGAAGTCGGCCAGGTTCCAATCGTTCCTGCCGCCTGGCAGAGCTGGACAAATTTTGTCCAGAGCGTGGATTACAACATGTCCGAGAAAGACCAGATTCGCGGACGCTTTGTTTATAACAAAGAGAACTTGCTCGACAATGCGGCGCAGTTAGGAACCTTCTTCGCACCCTTCTCGATCACGTTCGCACTGATCAATGCGAGCGAATATCACACTTTCTCACCCCACGTGACCAACGAGTTCCGCCTCGGTTTCAACCGCTTTGATGAGACCATCCCGGCAGGAAACTTCCAGTACCCGGGATTGGACGCATTTCCAAACATCACTCTCTTTGACCTGGGCAATGGCCTCAACATCGGACCTGATGGCAATGCTCCCCAGTTCACGATTCAGAACTTCTATCAAATCGTGGACAACGTCAGCGTGGTCAAGGGTAAACACACCTTCAAGGTCGGGGGAGAGTACCGTTGGTATATTTCGCCTCAGGGCTTTACCCAACGTTCTCGCGGCGACTACGAGTACAACGGGACTCAGGTTTATCTGGAAGATTTTGCGCCAGACAACTTTGGCCAGCGCAGTACCGGATCGAGCACCTACTACGGAAACCAAAAGGCAATTTACTTTTTTGCCAACGACACTTGGCGCGTGACTCAACATTTGACTCTCAATGCCGGAGTTCGCTATGAGTACACCACAACCCCGATTGGCGAGAATCGGCAGACGCTCAATGAGATCTCCAACACCCCAGGCATCCGGGTTCCACAGGCGGGAAACCAGCCGCTGCTATTCACTGCTCCGCAGGCTCCTAAAAACAACTGGGCGCCGCGCATCGGTTTTGCCTATGCGCCGGGAAGTGCCGGCAACACGTCAATTCGCGGCGGCTTTGGCATGGCCTACGATACCCTTTACGACAACATCGGCAGTTTGGCGGTGCCGCCGCAAATCGGTGCGACTGAAAATGTCACTCCGCTTACTGCCGGGTTTCTCGCTGGTGGAGGATTACCTGCCGGCCACGGCAGCGGAATCACCATTATGGATAAGGCCACGGCCCTTTCCAACACTGCCAACTGGATTCCCCCCAAAGTACTCGATCCCTACTCCATTAACTGGAACTTCGGCGTGCAGCATTCGTTCGGCAAGAACTACACCGCCGAGGTCAACTACGTAGGAACTCGCGGCATCCATCTGAACTTCCAGGACATTATTGGCCTGCAGGCTTCAGTGACACCGACGAATTTCCTGCCGACGTATATGCAGGCACCAGACCAAGCCACTCTCGATGCGCTCCCTCTCTCGCTGACTAAGGACCCTGATACTGGTTTCCGAATGGTAGGTACGCGAGGCAGCTTCGACCCAACGTATTCCAACGCTGGTTTCGGCTGTTTCGGGACCTTACAGTCAAACGGAGCGTTTGGTACTCCCTGCGAACCATTCATCACCGCCTTTGTGCCGGCGGGTTGGTCCACCTATCACGGACTGCAAACTGGACTTACCCGTAGGTTCAGCAATGGGCTGACATTCCAAGGCGCCTACACTTGGAGCCATACCATTGACAACAGCACGGCCGACTTCCACACCAGCGATATAACTCCTCGCCGGCCTCAGGATTTCGGCAGCTTCTCTTCGGAAAAAGCGAATTCAGCCCTCGACCGTGCTCAACGGTTCACCTTGGCGCTCGTTTACGACTTGCCATACTTCAAGGGTGGTAACTGGATGAGGAAGAATGTCCTCGGCAATTGGACTTTCAGCCCGGTCTACACGTTTGAAACCGGCGAGTGGGTCACGGTACAAGCGCAACGGGACGCCAACCTGAACGTCGATTCCGCTGGTGATCGGGTCATTGTGAATCCAGCTGGGGTTCACGGAACGGGCACCGACGTTACGGCCCTGACGGCTCTTTCCGGGCCGAATGCTGGCTCGGTTGTGGCCTATGTGGTAAACGATCCGAATGCACAGTACATCCGAACCGGTTTAGGCGCACTGGCTAACTCGAGTCGGAATACTTTGCAAACGCCGGGGACCAACAACATCGACCTCGGAATCTACAAGGACCTGAACATCACGGAAACCATGAAGTTCCGGTTCGGCGCGCAGTTTGGCAACATCATCAACCATCCCCAATACATTCCCGGAAGCAATCCGGGCTTTGGCCTGGGAGTGAACGACGTCAATGGTTTTTCCTCTGTGGGAACCGGCTATAAAGCCTTCGTTACTCCGGGGAATGCTAACTTCAACAATCCCAGGGCCGTGTTCGCCAGCAACGCACGCACGATCGCGCTGACGGCAAAGTTCAGCTTCTAGAACACGGACTTACTTCCAAGAATCGGGGCCGATGTCTGGCCCCTTTTCTTTTTCCCTCGGAGCTCCGCAGAAGACCTGCCTTCAGGGCCCCTAAAAATTAAGCCATACAACATACCAACCAGTATGTATGCGCCCCCAGGTTCAACCGGGGTTGCCCCAGCCACTGCCTTCGCCCGCTGCTCCCATTCCCTAATTTCATATCTCCCCGCCCGTGTCTATGAAACCCCGGAGAAAAAGCCGCTCAGTCATTCTCGACATCGTTCCACCACATTGTTAGTCCGTTTCTATGCCGTGTAGTTTGAAGTGCCCCGCTTGTCGTGTCAGGCAATCGTCGTGAACGTGGAACACCGCGTGCTCCTCCCTGATCAGCCAATTCTGTTCTCAACTTCACACTCACTGTCAGGGCGCTGAAGTGTACCTGACCTAAATAGCCAGTCGCCAGCACGAAGACACTCCGGAGGATAAAGACGATATGAGCACATTGAAACGCCTGCGAAATTCTTGGACACTGTGGGTTACAACGATTGTTCTCGCTTGCTTCAGTAATGCTGCCGCACAAGCTCGCTACAAAGTTCAGGATTTGGGTGTTCAGCGCCCTGACAACCTGGGCATGGCCATGGGCCTCAATAATCACGGCTGGACGTTAAACATGGAGCAACTCCTGGATCATTACACCCTTTCCCTCCTCTACCCGGCCGTGCAAGGCACCGTGAGGATCAGCATCGGCGATCTCAACCTCGGTCTCGGCACGCTTGGAGGAACGAACAGTTCGATCAATTGGAACGGAATCAACGACCCCGGCGAAGCCGTCGGCATGTCCGAAACCTCCGTTCCAGATCCGAATGGCGAAGATCTTTGCGGCTTCGGCACACACCTTACCTGTAGTCCGTTTCTTTGGCGAAACGGCCGCATGACCGCTCTCCCAACCGTGGGCGGAAATAACGGGCAGGCCAGCGCCATTAATGACAGCGGACAAGTCGCAGGATATGCCGAAAATGGTATCGCGGATTCCACCTGCCCGCAGGGCATCATGAATTTTATGGTTGACCTGCCGGTGATGTGGGACAAGGGCATGGCCATAGCTCTTCCCACGATCAATGGCGATCCAGACGGGGTCGCATTCGGCATCAACAATAAAGGCCAAGCCGTAGGCTACTCGGGAACCTGCACAGCAGCGAATTACGCCGTAGTGTGGGAGAACGGTACTGCCACCCAACTTCCCAACCTCGGAACTCCGGGCGGCATCGCCTTCGCCATTAACGGCCACAATCAAATTGTTGGGCAAGCCGTTAATTCTGACGGCACAGCCTTGGCCGCTATTTGGCAGAACAATACCGTCACAGCCCTCGGCGGCCTTCTCACGGGAGATGTTTCCTCCTTTGCTACCAGCATCAACAACCGCGGCCAGGTCGTGGGAAGCTCCTTTGACACCGGATCCGCATGGTCGCGCGGCCTCCTCTGGCAGAACGGCGCGATGACCGACCTGAACACTGTATTTCCCGCAAGCTCCAACCTCTTCGTAGTCTCGGCCAGCAACATCAATGACAGCGGACAAATCGCGGGCATGGCAATCGAGATGGCCGGGACGCACACGCGAACCATCGTCCACGCCTTTCTGGCAACCCCGGTAAACGAAGACCTGGGCCTGTCGGTTGCAGACGTCGTGACGACGCGTCCGGAAATCACTTTGCCCGCGGCAAATGTTGGCAAGCAGCTTTCGCCGAGGTCCGCACACTGCTCAATCCACGAGAAAGGCATGTTCTAAGCTCCCGCACCATGCTGGGTGCCCCCCTAGCCGCGTTTTGTGCGGCTAGGGTGGGATTCCACGAGATCAGCCTGGCAATCACTGTTTGTCATTCCGACGAAGGAGGAACCTGCTTTTGACTTTGTGTCTTTGATTATGTAGGGACAGCCGCCCTCGGCGGGAAGCAACAACGTTCTATCCCCCTGCACGAACGGGAAGGGCACGAGTTTACTCGTGCCATTGACCGCCAAAAAATCGTCTGCGCTTTAGCGCCTGAGGTGCGGAAGAAGGAATCAGTCCTGTAGGGACGCCCCGAAAATAGCCCGGCGTTTCAACGCCGGGACCGGCTTCCAGAAAACACGCAAAAGATGGGCCAAATCCACTTTGTCGTCTTGAGCGGAACATGCCGATTCGGCAAGGCCGAATCCGCATGTGGAGTCGAAAGATCCCTATCAGCTCAGCCAAACCAATGGCCTCAGGAAAATCCCTGGCTTTTGATTTGATCGTGTAGGGACAGCCGGGTGGGATTCCACGAGATCAGCATGGCAACTACTGTTTGTCATTTCGACGAAGGAGGAACCTGCTTTTGACTTTGTGTCTTTGATTATGTAGGGACAGCCGCCTCCGGCTGTCCGGCGGCCCAGGTACATCGGGCCGCAGCACTCTGTGATCTAAGGGTGCGGCCCCGGGAGTCCACAGCCGCCGATCCCTTGGGGTTGGCCCCTGGATCCGACGTCTCTTTTGCATCTTAGTATCCTTCCTGTTCACCCACCCTTCCTCTGCCTCTCATAGAACCGATGAAACTTCGCCCGGTTCCCGCACTTCGTCATGTCGCACCAGCGCCGCCGATGATTCTTGCTCTCATCCAGAAACAACCACTCGCACGTCTTCGAAGCACACGCCCGCACGTACGCCACGTCACCCGACGCCAGCAACTCCGCAGCCGAGCGCGCGATCGGCCACAACACCGATTCAAAATCGTTCGGCGGATTGTCGAAGCACCACTCAAACCGTCCATTGGTCTTTACGAGGATCGAGTGCTGCGCTGCCATCTGCACATACTGGTTCAGGATGATCAGGTCCCCCGCAGGCACAGGCTTCTTCTTCACGAGCGCCCAAAAGATTCCGTACATCGCTTCACGCAACTGAATCGCTGCCCGCAGCACGCGCGCCGCATCCTCCGGCGCGGTGTAACTCAACTCAAACAGATGATCCACGCGAGTCGGATCCAGGATGCCCGTGTCTTCACCAAAACGCGCGAGATCGATATAGCTCTTGAGTAAGTCCTTCGGCTCCCTGCTGAATCGATCGTCGAGCGTGTTGATGAAATCGAGGCACACCGGGCCACCCATCAACTCAAATCGCGGTGGACGCCGCCTCACCAGTTTCTTTTTGTCGTCTGTCTTCCTCATAGTGTGCGCGCAACTGTCATTACTTTACCTAACCATTAAAACACACTTGACAAGTTAGGTACCAGTGCTTACGATTTACCTAACCGTTGACCACTAATTAAGAGGTTAGGTCATGTTCTCTCACCAACCGGCGCAAATTATGGCCCTCCTCCGCAGCGGCAAACTCGTTAACATCGGAGGAAGACCCGTGCTCGTGCCCAATCCAAAATCGAAAGTAGAAATATCGAAAATAGAAATGAAGACCGACAAGGCACGCGCCGACTCCATCAAGCTCGCGCTCGCCTTCGCGGCCATCTACCTCGTGTGGGGCTCGACTTATCTTGCGATCCGCTACGCGGTCGAAACCATTCCGCCGCTCGTCACCGCGGGCGTGCGACACGCGATCGCAGGGACCGTCATGCTCGCGTGGGCGTGGGCGCGCGGCTATCGTCCGACGCGCGCGCACTGGACCGCTGGCTTCATCGTGGGCGCGCTGTTCTTTCTGATCGGACACGGCACGCTGCACTGGGCCGAACAGTCTGTCGGATCAGGACTCGCGGCGCTGCTCATCGCCACCGAACCGATGTTCATTCTAGTGCTCGCGTGGATGATGGGCCAACAGAAGATCAGCCGCATCAGCGCGCTGGGCTTGGGTTTGGGAGTGATCGGCGTCGCCCTGCTGACCGGCGCAGAGCTGAGCATGAAAGGATCAAGCCTGCTCGGAATGCTCGCCGTGTTGATCGGATCGCTGTCGTGGGCGCTGGGCGTGGTGATCTCTCCCAAGGTCAAGCTGCCTTCCGACGCGCTGGGACGCACCGCGATGCCCACGCTCTGTGGCGCCGCCATGCTGCTCGTCGCCGCGGGACTGACCGGTGAGTTTCACGCGACACACTGGGCAAGCATTTCTCTCAGATCCATTTGGGGCCTCGCGTATCTGATCGTGTTTGGTTCGATCGTCGCGTTCACTGCGTACATGTGGCTGTTGCAGCGGTGTCCACCTGCGCTGGTCGCGACGCACACGTATGCGAATCCAGTTGTGGCTGTGCTGCTCGGATGGCTGCTCGCTTCTGAGTCGCTGACTGTGCGCGTGGTGCTCGCATCGGTCGCGATCCTCGGAGCGATCGTCCTCATCCGTCGTGGCGAGCGCGACGCGCGGCCCGTGGCCGCCGCGTCTGCGGACGTCAGTGAGATGAAGGAGTGCGCTTAACGTCTGTCGTGATCGTGGTCGTGATCTCTGTCTCCGCGGCGCAACTCCGAGCACAGGATCCACAGGTGGTCCATGTACTCGCCGCTATTGGAGCGGAGTCCCGTGATCACTGAGCCTTCGGGACAACTCGCCCATGCGGGACGGCCTCCGGGCCGCGGCCTCGCGACCAGTTGCGTCGGCTCCGTTCGTGGATGCTCGCGCCTTTCGGCGATCTCGCGGATGGGGCTGCATTCGCCGGCGGCTTCGTCGATGGAAGCACCGGTGCGTCCGCGCAGTCCACGCAACGCCATGCCCTCAGGGCAATACGCATCGCCGACGGGACGTCCGCCACGACTGCCGGTGCGTTCGGTGACTCTGCGGTCTTCACCGATCCATCCATCGGGACGCAGCGGAGCGCACTCGAGCCACGCCTGGTTGTAAAACTCTCCGGTCTGCACGTGAAAGCCGACGGCGACAAAGCCGCGCTCACAGATGGCGTCGGGTGATGGACGTCCACCGTTGCCGCCGCCGAAATCGCGAATGATGCGCTCGTCCGACACGCGAATGCCGCCGCGGTCGTGGTCGCGATCACGATCGTGATCACGGTCCTGTGGCCCGGCCAGCGCGGCGACTGCGATCAGAAAAAGAATTGACATGACCGGTACGATTCGCGCCGTGCCGCTTTGCCAGTTTCCATTTTGATTTCGTTGAATGCGATCTGAAATTCTCATTGCGTGCCCCCTATGATGTGGTCCCGTTCGTACGACCCGATTTGATCCGGATGGTAGAAGTCTCGTGGAATGATGTCAATGCAGAGTCGGGTACGGGGCGTTGAGCCGAGTCCCCAGCCATGAGATCAAAGGCTGGGCCCATCCTCGATGAAATGTTCCGGCCGGAACACATCGTCATGACGACAGTGGATGCACGATTTTGTCATGACAGATAAAGCCAAGAAAGCAAAGGAAAAAGGACTTGGCCAAAATGGGGCTTGAGCCACCCTTCGCAAACAACGCGAAGGATGGGGCACTCACTGTCTTGGTTGTGCCAGCGAGATCAAAGGCCGGACCGCCCGTCATTCTCTCCGACGAGCAAAAAATAAGGGGGAAAGCCGGTGGGCTTTCCCCCTTTGTGTGACAGCTGATGAACTCAGCTAAAACTTCAGCCGTACGGAAATCTCGATCTTCCGTGGGTTGTTGACCTCGAGAGCGCCGCCCGACGTCTCTAGCGCGCCAAAGCCGGCCGGATTGGTGAGATACATCTGGCCTGGGTCGGCCAGTTGGTTGTGATTGAAGATGTTGGTGAACACCGCGGCAAACTCGGTGGAGAAGCGTTCGGTGATCAACAGGTTTTTCTTGATGTTGAAGTCCACGTTCCAGAAGGGCATGCCACGCAGATTGCCGATGCCGCCATTGCGGCCGTCTACGCCGAGAATCGGCTGGCGGAAGCAATTGGAGACTGATTGTGGATCCTGGAACATGTTTCCAAACGGAGTGTCGCTGCCAAAGCCAGCGCCTCCGTCCGAGAAGCTCTTGTGGCGGTTCGAGCTGAAGGTCCTGCCGGGACAGATGTTGACGGCGTTTTCATAATCGCTGATGTTGCCACCGTCCATTCCTCCGAAGGACTGGCCGCCGGTATAAGCCGACGAGGGCCACTGAGCGGTGTAGACGCCCACAGGCAAACCGCTGCCCATGTCGAGAATGGGTGCAACCGTCCATCCTCCCAGAAGGCGCCCTACAACGCCATGCTGGCCTTGGTAGACCGGTGGGGTGTAAGTAAACCAGACGTTAAACATGAACTTACGATCCCAAGGCTGGTAACCGTAGCTGCGACCGAGATCGAAGGGATCATTGGCCGAGTATTGGCTCGTGGCCTGGACTTGAGACCCTGTACCCAAGGACTTAGACCAGGTGAAGTTGGACTGCAACGAGAGGCCATGCCAAGCCGACATCTTGTACGACAAGAACATGGAGTTATAGTTTCCCCAGCCGAGGCTGGTGTTCTCAGCGACGCCGGAGGTCAACTGTCCGCTGGCTCCAAATGCCCCGGGAAGAGGCGTGTTCATCATGGAACGCGGGAAGTTGAACGCGCCATTGTCGAGATCGCTCCACAGGCTCCACACGTTGCCGGCGGGAATGTTTCCCGCTTCGTTCGATGCGACGGCCTGGGTGCAACTCGTGAACCCGACACAATACGCCGGGTTCAAGGCGGCCTCGAAGAAGGGTTGCGGGGTTACGGCCGACAAGTTGGCAGCACAGTTTCCCCCGGCCATACCGGCGTTGCCGCCGCAGTATTGCAACACCATCGCGCCGTACGCCTTATCGAACCTTTGCCCTCCGACCGTCATCATGTAGGGCACCGCATTGACGTTGATCGGCTGGAATTCGTGGGTGATACGGCGTCCGATGTAGCCGACCTCGATTGAGTTCTTGCTGTTGATCTGGCGTTGGATGGTGAGGTCATACTGCTGGTTGAAGCTGGGCCGCAAATTCGGGTCTGTCGCTGACCCGGCTCCGGCAGCTATGGCGTTGACGCCCGGATAATCTGGCTGTGGCAGAGTCGCACTACCCGCTGGCAGCGGCGCGACCAACCCACCAAAACCCTGGGCCGTGGGACCGATGCGGAAAGAATTCGCTGGTGCCGATCCGCCGGTCCCGGCGCAAGTCACGCCATCGTTGAGCGGGCTGATGCACTGCACGGCCTGGATAAGCCCAGTGCCCAAGAGAGGCAGCAGAACCAGGCCTACTCCATTCAACCGGCCATAAAGGATCCCGTAGCCGCCGCGGATGACGGTCTGGTTCCTTCCAAAGATGGAGGCCATCACGCCCTCATCGAACTTGGGATTCCAGGCCGCTGCGATACGCGGGCTGAAGGACTTGTAGAACGGATTGTAAAAGTTGCTGGGGTGGCCGGCCACGTTACCAATCAAGGCAAAGCCAACGTTGGGATTGAAAACCTGGCCAGCAAGTGCGGCGGATTCGCGCGAGTTCAGATAGGCTGCCGTATCGATGATCTTGTTGTTGTTGTCAACGAACGCAATCTGCTTCCCCTGCTCTTCTTTCGGGGGCATTTCGAGCGCCCAACCCAAGCCGTAGCTGATGGTTAAGGACGGCTTCACGCGCCAGGAGTCGTTCATATAAAGGTTGTAGAAAGGGATAGTGCTCTTATCGAACGCGGGAGTATTCGGAGGATTCAGGTTGAGCTGTGCGCCAGTGCGAGTGTAGGCGATCTGATCCACTCCGGGCACGCCCAAAATGATTCCATAGTCCCGAACCCATCTGGAACTTGCACCTGCGGGCACATAATTGTAGGGTACGCCGTTGAATGTGCCGGTCATGGCCATGCCGTTTTGAGCGCACGTACTGCAACCGAGCCCCGCGCCCAACCAATAAACAGTCTGATAGTTGATGCCACCGCCGTTGTCGGTGCGCTGGTGGTAGTTCCAGTTGCGCTGATAGAGGCCGCCGAAGGTGAAGAAATGCGTCCCTTTGAGCCAGGAAACGTCGTCGCGAATCATGTGGTCTTTGCCATCCCAGAAACGCGTACGCACATTCTGCGTGTCAAGGTTCATGGGCGCGAGAACGTTGGTAGAAGTCTCTCCCTCTGGCTCAAGAGCTCCCCCTAGACCTTGCACTTGCGGGGGGTCCGCCAACGAAGACCGCCCCCACCAGTTGCGCAGGAAGCTGTAATGGAGGTCGTTGGTCAGATTGTTGCTGATGTTGGTATCTAGACTGGCTGTGTAGTACCACGGCACGGACGGGCGAGCGGCCGTTGATACGGGCGTGCCACCGGTGATATCGATTTGATTTCCGGTGGCGCGCTGCTGGTGATAGTAGCGGTAGGTGGTGTAGAAGTGCCACTTGGAACCGAAGTCGTGGTCGAGGCGAGCCACGCCGAAGTTATCTTTCCAAAGCACGGGATAATTAGCCTGAAATGCCTGAACATTCACCATATCGCAACGACTGAGACCGAGGCATGATGTGGTGGTCGTGGCTGCGGGCATGGCCTGCCACATTTGCTGCATTGTGGGACTGACTCCGAGATTTTGAGGATCACAGACACCGCCTGTGAATCCCGATGTGGGTGCCGAGCAACCAGCGTTGGCGGCATAAGCAACACCCTCGGCTGAGGTCACCGGATAGGGGTTCAAGTTGTAGACGATGCCAGTGTTGACATCGGTCAGGAGACCCAAGCGCATATCCGCGGACGGAGTCGCACGCGTCGTGGTGGCGGAGTTTGGCCAGCGGAACCCTTCGTAATTCGCGAAAATATACGTCCTACCACCGAGGAATTCTTTGAACGGCAGAGGGCCGCCGATGGAGAAGCCGAAACGGTTGTAGTGATAACTGGGCCTCGGCGTGCCGCCGAGATTGTTGTCAAAAGAGTTGGCCCCCCAGTTGTTGTCCAGGTAGTACTCGTAGGCGCTACCGTGCCACTGGTTCGTACCGCGCTTCGTCACCAACCGCACCTGGGCGCCTGCCGAGCTGTTGAAGTCGGCGGTCTGGTTGTTAGTGGCGACTCTGAATTCTTCAATGCTGTCGGCCGGAGTCGGCATCACACCTGTCGGTCCACCACCACCGGGACTGCCACCCGGCGCTGTTCCAGTGACTTCATTATTTACCAGTCCGCCCGTGGGATCGCCGGCGAAGCTGGCCGTGTAGGTATTCTGCGTGCCGTCCATATCGCTGGAGTTATTGCCGCCATCCAACTGGAAGGAGTTCTGATCCTGGTTCCCGCCGGCGACGCTACCGTCGGGCGCAACACCGGGCTGCAGGGTGACGAAGGTGCTCACGTCACGTCCCAAGCCGGGAAGAGAATCGAGGGCGTCACCGGTGATGGTCTGCCCGACCGCGGCATCTGTGGTTTGAAGTTCGTTGCCTGCGGCAGTCACCTCGACCACTACGTTCGTGGAGCCAACCTGAAGAGCCAAATTAACGGTTCGAGTACTGCCAACAGTCACCTGCTGGTGATCAGCCTTGGTGGTTGAAAATCCATTCTTCGAAACCGAGAGATTGTAGACACCCGGATTGATACTCGCAAACGTGTAGCGCCCTGAGTCGTTGGTGACGGTGGTCTGCGACGAATTCGTCGACGGATCCGTTAGCTTGACTGTGGCGCCACTTATCACGGCGCCAGAAGAATCAGTAATCAAGCCAGTGACCGTACCACTATCTGTCGACTGTGCCCACGCGGGCGCAGCGCAGAGCCAAAGCACGACCGAGGAGAGAACTAGAACTACAAAGAGAGAAGAGAGGAACCGGTGAGTGTGCATTTGAAAACCCTCCCGAGAAAGAGTTTGTTCGCGCGAAAGCGCGCGGGAAATTTTCTACAGCAAATGCCTTGTTGATGGGCCCCGGGGAATCAGGAAAGCGCTGCTTCAGAGCTATGAGAAGACGTTGCATTTAACACCCGACCCCCCAATTGGTCGCAAACACTAGCACCGTTCACCAGACGAAAACAAGTAAGAACTGAGTTAATTCACAAAATTTGATTGCGCATTTAGTGATGCGTTGTTTCAAGTGGAAAACATAACAAGATTGTCGAGTTCAGTCTGGAGTTTCGCAGTGAGGTGAGACAGAAAAACGGTGAGAGCTCTCGAAGGGGAATGCAGGTGCGAGACTGGCGATGCATCCGCACGGAAATGCTTTAGCCACGAAGGACACAAAGTGCACAGAGGAAATCGACTGATTTCCCGCATGTCCGATCAAGATCGAAAATCAGTCGCGGCGATTTACAATCGGCAATCACGCGTTTGTCAGTTTCCCGGAGGCCTCTCGTGATCGCTCGTATTCTTGCCGTTGCAGTGTTCGTGCTACCAGTATCGATCGCTGTCGCTCAGACACATTCCTCATCACAACTGAATGTCAGACCCAAGGCTGCGAATATGACTCCAGAGCTAAGATCTCTTCCGGTGGATGACGAAGCTTTCAACGTTGTTCACTACACAACCACCAACGCCAATGTGAAATATCTGTTTGCGACGGCGGAGCCGGTGTTGCGATTGAAGTCGGGGGATATTCTTGACACCAATACGCTGGATTGTTTTGGTAACGGTCTTAAGAAGCCAGGCGACACGCTCGATATGGCGAAGGGGGACAATCCTCTGGCGGGGCCGTTTTATGTGGAGGGGGCGGAGCCGGGGGACACGCTCGCGGTGAAGATTCTCGATTTGCAGGTGGATGGCGACACGGGAGTGGGCGCGTTCTCGCCGGGATTTGGGTCGATCAATTCATCGCACTACACGCCGATGCTGGGAGGAGAGTTGCCGGAGCGAGTGTGGTTTTATCACATTGACCACGCGGCGAACACGGCGACGTTCAAGGCGATCGATACGGATTTTTCGGTGAAGATTCCGATGCATCCATTCTTTGGTTGTATCGGCGTGGCTCCAGCGAACGGGGAGGCGCGGAGTTCGATTGTGCCGGCGGAGTTTGGCGGGAACATGGATTCGCCGGAGGCGAGCGTGGGCAACACGGTTTATTTTCCGGTGAACGTGAAGGGCGGGCTCTTCTACATTGGCGACGGGCACGCGGCCATGGGAGACGGCGAGGCGGCAGGATCGGCGATTGAAGTGCCGTTGAAAGCGCGAGTGCAGTTGAGCGTGATCAAGGGACGGAAGATTGATTGGCCGCAGTTTGAAAACGATGACGCCATCATGACCGTGGGCGCGTATCGTCCGCTGGAGGACGCGACGAGGATCGCATTGACGGAACTCGTGCATTGGATTCACAAAGACTATGGGTTGTCGGAGCTGGACGCTTACGAGTTGCTGTCGAAGGTGGCGAAGATTCACTTGAACGAGATGGTGGATCCGAATTACGTGGTGGTGGCGTCGGTGGAGAAGAAGTATTTGCCGGCGAAGAAGTAGACGGTTGTCTCGATGTCGTGTTGAACGGTTTGGCTTACGCGCGGGGCCCGATGAGACCGAGATCCTTCGCTTCGCCTGAAGAGCGGCTCCGCCTCAGGATGACGTCGTCTACTGCTACGAATGATACGGTCTGTGCGAGTTGCGGGAGTTGTGAAGGGGATTGAACGGTTTGGCTTACGCGCGGGGTCCGATGAGACCGAGATCCTTCGCTCCGCCTGAAAAGCGGCTCCGCTCAGGATGACACCGGTATTGCACGCCGACCGCGCGGTGGGCGCGGGTTTCGGAGCTCCATCGGGGGAAGACGGTAGGGTGGGCTACAGTGCGGACGGGACCAACGCGGCTGCTCGAGGGCGCATCCGAATCGATGCTCGTCTGATTTTCAATTCCTGGCACGGGGTTGAGGTTGTTCCATGCAACGCAGTATTGGTACGGTTGTGCTTGCCCTTGTAGGGGCCTGCGCCAGCACAGTTCTGGCATCCGCTCAGGCCGCGTCGTCACAAACTGATCTCAACGGCACAGTTCAAGCAGCGAGTTCGCCTGTCGCTTATGTATATGTGTCGAATTCTCCCAACGGCAGCACGAACCAGATCAATGCGTATGCCGCAGCGTCCAACGGATCGCTGACAGCCATTTCCGGATCGCCGTATGCCTACAACGTGAGCTACATGGCGGTGAACGGCGCATGGCTCTTCGGCATCGCGAACCTGTTCGAAGATCTCTACTCGTTCTCGATCGGGTCGAATGGCGCTCTCACGCTAAAGGACCAGCTCACGGTCGTAACCAATGGCGATGGACTCATCAGCGACTATCTCGATCACACCGGAGCAACGCTGTATGCGGATTTGTATTCCACCAACAACGACTATCTTTCGTACAGCATCAACCAATCGACGGGAAAGTTGACACAAGTGGGCGATCTGGCGGGAGGGCCTTCCAATAACAGTCCAGTGAGCTTCATCGGGAATAACGAATTTGCATATTCGTCAAGTTGCTATCACTTCACGCCCGAGATCGTCGGAGTGAAGCGCAATACGGACGGGACGCTTTCCTACTTGAGCAACTTCACCCCGCCGTTTCCCAAGGCTCCATCGGGTGACTTCTGGTGCCCATGGCTCGGGGCCGCGGATCCGACTGATCACCTTGCAATCGCGATGCAACCGTTGAACGGGAACTGGGTGACTCAGGGGCCGTATCAACTGGCGGCGTACACGGCGGATAGTTCTGGCAACCTGACGACGACCAACACTTACTTGAACATGCCAAAAGTAATGACGAACGGTATCAATGACTACTGGATGTCTCCGAACGGTAAGTTCCTAGCTGTCGGCGGCGGTGGGGGATTGCAGATTTTCCATTTCAACGGAGCGAACCCGATGACGAAGTTCACGGGTCTGTTGACCACAAACCGGATCTCACAGTTGTTCTGGGACAATGCGAACCATCTGTATGCGATCAGCGACACCGCGAGCAAGCTGTATGTGTTCACGGTAACCTCAACCGGCGTGACGCAGGCACCGGGCTCGCCGCATTCAATCACGAAGCCGACGAGTATCATCGTGTTGCCGAAATAGATCGCGACTCCCGTGGAAATCGAAAGCCCCAGTCTAATCTCGCCAAAGAGCGGCGAGATTAGACTGGGGCACCCGTTCTTTATCTTGTTCTTCTACTTCTGTGTTTCAGGCCTTGACGATCTTTTTTGAGGCTCCATCCCAAACTGCAACAGTCTTGTTGAAGTAGGAGAAATTGGCCAGGTGACAGCCGATCGCGGCGTTGTTGCCGAAGATTTCGTTTTCTACAACTGGTTTGCGCGTGCGAACGGAGTTGTAGAAGTTCGCCTGGTGATCGACGGTGTCGCTGTATCCCGGAGGCGTGGCGTAGGACTCGCCTTCGAAGTCGACCTTGTTGGCCAAGGCCGCAGGCATGGGATGATCTTTTTCCCACTGCTCCAGATACTGGTCGCGGAGCGCTTTCGGCCAACCGAAGATCGAGTAGCCTTCGGGCTCGGGGCGCGTGTCCTCGGGCTTGTAGGACATCGTGTTGTCTTTGATGATCATGGTGCCCTTGGTGCCGTAGAAGGCGATGAACTCTCCGCCGTTGTTGTTGAGGTTGCAGCGCAGAGTGACGCGGGTGTTGGGGTAGTCGTAGAGAGTTTCGATCAGGTCGGGGAATTCGCGTCCGTCTTTGAAGTGGAAGAGGCCGCCGCTCGACATGGCGCGCTGCGCAGGCTCATTGATTCCCGTGATGAATTGAATTCCGGAGAGCAGGTGGACGAAGAGATCTCCGCCGAGTCCCTCGCCGTAGTCGGTGAAGCAGCGCCACCGGAAGAAGCGAACCGGATCGAAGGCGTGTTTGGGTGCGTTGCCGAGGAAGGCGTTCCAGTCGATGGTCTTTTCACTGGCGTCGGGGGGGATGGGATAGACCCAGGCGCCGCTGGGCGAATTGCGGTCCCAGTAGGCGTTGATAGAGAAGACCTCGCCGAGTTTGCCGGAGTCGTAAATCTCTTTCGCCTTGGCGTAGAGGACGGAGCTGACGCGCTGGCTGCCGACGGCGACCATGCGGTTATGTTTGTGCGCGGCATCCATCATGGCGAATCCATCTTCGACGGTGTGCGACATGGGCTTCTCACAGTAAACGTCTTTGCCGGCGGCGCAGGCATCTTCGAAGATGTGGCGATGCTGGTGATCCATGGTGGCAATGAGGACCGAGTCGACGTCTTTGCGATCGAGAATGGTGCGATAGTCGCGAGTGGCCGGGACGCTGGGATTGTTGACGGCTTCCTGCGCGGCGGTGTGGCGGCTGTCGTAGAGGTCGCAGACGGCGACACACTTGATGCCGGGAACGTCGAGAGAAGCTTTGAGGTGTTCACAGCCGCGAATGCCGGTACCGATCGAGGCGAAGCGGATGGTGTCGCTCGGAGCTACCGGACGCGGGGACGCCGAGAGAAGATGAGGCTGCAAGATAGTTTTGCCGACCGTGGTCGCGGCCAGTGCGCCAGCGCCGAGATTCATGAATTGACGACGAGACAGGGGATGCTTGGACATTAGGTTCTCCGCCTTTGGATTCAGGAGTGCTTCCGTGACAGCGCGAGCCGGCGCGGGAATGCTTCCGGGAAGGAATTATCCCACATGGGCGGGGGTGTTAGTAAAACGATTTTCTTAACGTGTTGCGCGATGCGATGGATCAACGAGAAAAGACGACGCCGTGGGGCTTGCCCGATCCTTTCCAGCCATGGGACCAGTCGCGGTCGTCGAACGAAGTGGATCTTACCATCACGCTAGTTGCTATCAGGAGACTTAACCGTGACGGTGCGGGAAGTTGCGCGGGTGGAAGTTCCGGATCGTGTGGCTAACAGACCCATGCCAAAGGTCAGCATGGAAAATGCCGCGATGAACGTCACCAGCAGGAGAACGCGGCTGAATCGAACCGACTCCGGGGTCCAGACCCGCTCGGGGCTGTATTGATTGTCGCGCAACAATTCCAGGTCGTCAGTTGTCGCGCTATCCACACCCGCTCGTTTTACCGTGCCCACGACGAATCGAAGCTGATGCTGATCTTTGCCGACGATTTGCGTTTCAACCACGACGCGCGTGCTGTAGGCAAAAAAGTACCCAATCAAACTCACCAGCCCAAGCAGCAGACAGACTGTCGCGACGGCCGTTTGAACCTTGCTCCTTGATTTCGGCTGGTGGGCGTAGCCCAGGCCGACAGAAAATGATGCTACTGCGGCGACAGCACAGAAAAGAACACCGATCAGGTGAGAATTCTCCGGCCATGGGGGATATAAGTCGGGAACGAACAGAGCCAGAGGGCCAGCCGTCGCGAGCAACACACCCGCACCCCATACCGACTTAAACGACTTCGCAAAGTCGCCGATGTTCATAGCTGGCTCACGGGAGAGGAGAGAGTACTTTCTCGGTGGGATCCGACAAGATTAGAACAAGTTCCTGATATGGTGCGCCACCAGCGGCCGAGTCCAGCCGGAACAGATAGCGCCCAATGTGGAGCGACTCGCCCGGGGTGTAGCTGCTCCATGATCCGACTTTTTTCTTGTAGGCCGCAGCATCCCAATAGTGCAACGCGGCCCCAGTCACAGTCGAGGAGATCGCGGTTTTTACATACAACCTGGGAGGCGGCGTTGCTTTCAATATGTCCTTCGCAATCTGGACATTCTGTTTGGCGGAATCGATCTGCTGGTTATCGAGAGGCCCAGATGTTTCACCCGCCACGCGATAGGCGAGGTCCAGAGAGTCAACTGCATCATTGCGGGCATCCAAAGCGATTTGCTGCATGGCTGCCGCGACGTCAGACTTGCCTTTTTTGCCGGGCTTCAAGTGACGGTCAAGGTCGACCACATCAAGAGCAACCCCCTGCACGGTGTCATTGGCGAGCGCCCCGCTGGAAGGGATGCGCACAGCGGCGCCGCCGGAAGTCGTGAGAGTTATTTCTTTCTTGGATTGATCCTGTGCTGGGAGTTGGAACGGAACGACCGCGGCTATGAAAATGAAACAACACAACGAGAACAATGCGCCCTTGCATGCTGACGGCGACGTCCTAATCGCAGAGCGGGTGTGGTAGGGACACTCATTCCGGCGGCGCATTCTTGTCCACCTCGAAGACAGGATAGTCTGATTGTTTCGGATTGCGAAATTGAATGGTTTGCGTCTGTCCGGTTTCTTTTACCTCCGGGATGTCGTTCTGCAACAAGCGGACCGCTTCCTGCGTATTCGCGATCCACTGACCCAAAGAGATTCTGCGTTCATCAGCCTGGGCATGGGTTCCCCTATCTTGGATCAATGAGTTCAGAGCCCACTGGCTGGCATAGGGGAACATGCTCATACGGGCAGTGTAGTCTGACTTGGTGTTCGCTTGTTTCGGGCCGGAGTTATGGGTGAGTCCAAATTTCGAGGTTGACTTGGAGGTGGTTGTCAACTCAGTCGAGTTCAGGTTACCCGTCCAATGCCAGGCATATTGTCCCGGGGACGTCGATTCAATGACGGTCAGATTGATGGGATCGTCGACCGTGGATACGACGGATGTTTTTTGCAAAGACCCATGAAAAATCTGGCACGTGTCGAAAATCACGATTGCGCCCTTCTTGGGGTCGAGGACACGGCCAGTCGCCGACGGCGTTGTAAGGAAGTCTTTAATCGGATGGAGAAAATCTTCGTACGCAATCCAAGTGCTTGGGTTGGATTCATCGGCGTCGGAGGGAAGCAAATACTGGCGGCCGTCCGGGCCAATCCAGCCGTGGGCTGCGACATATACGATCAACAATGTCTGTTCTTGCTCGCGCGCGGTTTGCTCGGCTTTTTGAACCGCGGCGGAGATCTGGCTGAAAATTCTTTCCCGAGTGACGGGTTCTCCGCTTCCGAGCCGGAGAAAACTGGGGTCATCAGTGTCATTGGAACTGGCATTTGGAGCGTGGTAATGCAGTTCCTTGGAGGCGCTATCCAACTGTTCCAGATACCAGATCGCCATGATCGATGTGGCCGTCTTGTCGAACTTCAGATCGCCTAGAAGAACTTGATTCTCAGGGCGGGAGGGCCTTCTCTCGGGGCGACCGAGTCCTGGATGTACGCCCACTGAACCATCCTCATAGCCAGCAACTACAAAATTGGCATCGGGACGGAATGCAGCGACGTCAATCGCGACCGACTTTCGACGTGAAGGAATGAATCCCTCATCAATCGCGAACTTGATGGTAAAGTCGGGCTCGCCCGGTTGATAGGGCCTGGGGACAACAGTCGGGGTGTTTGTGGCGTCACTCAAGTCCATCATCCAAGCGCCCCCTATCTTCGCGGTGACGAGGAGATATTGGCCATTCTGGCTGAACTGCATAGATTTAACCGGTGTGGCAAACCCACCCAGCGACGCCGCCACTTGCATGGAGGGGATTTTATAGACTCTTACAAATCCAGTCGCATCGGCATTTGCGATAAGAGTGCCGTCTGGACTGATAGTCGCGCTCCGCGCATTGGGGTTCTGACCAATCTGTGGCTGTCCACTTGTGTCGTCAACCCGCCAGAGGGCAACTCCGTCGTCCGCACTCGAGACAACCTTTGTTCCGTCTGGACTGAACGACACATTGTTCACGGCCGTTGTGTGTTTACCAAGCAGTTTCGATTCTCCGGGCTTATCAAGGCTCCAAAGTCTGACCGCACTACAACTCGACGTGACTACCGTGTTGTCATTGGAACCGAACGCTGCGACAGGTGCATCCGCACAAGACGGGACCTGGAGTTTTTCGGGCGGACAATACTGCTCCGGTGGAAGAGCCAATGGTTCTTGCGTCGTGGCAGGCTCCCATACACGCGTGGTTCCATCCAGGGAGGTGGTGAGGATCTTCGAGCCGCTCGGGCTGAACGCCACGCCGCAAACGCCGGCGGGATGCTTGAGGGTAATCGAGGCTTTGTCCTCCCCCACCGACTGGACTATGGCATCCCCCTCGCTGCCACCGGTGACCAGTTTTGTGCTATCGGGACTGAACGCTGCGGCGCAAGCATTTTCTTTGTGTTTAGTGCCGCCCAAGACCAAGCCCGGCCTTGTGCCGGACCAGATTTTTACTGTGCCATCTTTCGATCCACTCGCAAAGTACATTTCGTCTGGGCTGAACACTAGGGCACAGATCGCGCTCTCACCGCCCCTAAAATAATTCGGTGCAGGGATGGCGATCGCCTTATTTTCCGATCTGGTTGCAGCATTTGTAAACGCTTCATACATTACCGCGGCACCTAGGGCATGGGCCGGCGTCGAGTTTACCTTGGCTGCCTCGCCGTAATCGCTGACACCAATGAAGAGCCCGACCGTCGGGAATGCGAATGAGAGTCCGTTGGTCGGGTAAGGCGTCTTTGGCTTGTACTCGTATTGCAGAGTCAGCGACTGAGTTTTTGTTTCCTGGGATGGCGCCAAGACTGGGTGGACGATGACCAGGGCAAGAAAGGCTGCGCTCAGTCTAAGTTCGGACCGTCGGAGACTGGAAGGAAATCGGTGGATCGTAAAGGGTCGTTTCGGGCTCGCGCTAGACACTGTCTGGGGAAATCTTGCTTTGGTGAGCATTGGATACCTCCTTGCTAGATTCCAATCAAGCAGCGGACGGCGTGCCTCCGTGGCGGGGAAACAATATTACCGCTAAATAGTGCTGATGGAGCGTCTTTCGTTTCACCGCCGGAGAAGATGAGAGTTCAAAGAAACCCGGGGGCCTGCCTGTTTCCGCACGAACCGGGGCCCGATGCGCGAGCCATTCGAGATAGACTTCATTTGCGATGCCGGAGCATGCGCTATCAGGAGTGCGGAGTCTTCTATTTTTTCTGAACTTCAATTGGGATGGAAGGCAGCATCAGTCATGAGCGGTAACCCAGCTCCGGCTAACGTCGCGAATGTGAATGCCAGTCCAGACATACGCGCCGACGTCTCGCGCGGGAAGGGACTCCGTGCGACGCTCCTGAGATTTGTTCGCTGGCTTGCGATCGTTGTGGCGGCCCTCTGGTTGCTGGCCGCGATGATACTTGTGAGCGCCCGGTGGATCGACCCGCCGACAACCGCGGTGCATATGCAGCGCCACTTGCAGGCGTGGATTCATAACAAGGCGTATCAGGAGCGCTACAAATTCGTTCCGCTCAACCAAATCTCGGCCGACTTTCAGCACGCCGTGGTCGCTGCGGAGGACGCGCGTTTCTACCAGCATCATGGGTTCGATTGGCACGAGATCGAAATCGCTGCCGAAGACGATGTGGAAGGCGGCCGAAGTCGCGGAGCCTCCACGATTACGCAGCAACTAGTAAAGAACTTATTCTTCGGGACGGGTCGATCGATTCTCCGCAAAGGCGCGGAGGTCGCACTGGTGCCGGTGGCCGAATTGGTTCTTGGCAAGCGGCGCATTCTGGAGATTTACCTCAACGTGGTGGAGTGGGGCCCGGGTATTTATGGTGCAGAGGCGGCGTCTCGTTATTACTACGGAACCGCGGCGCGGAATACCGGCCGGGAAAAGGCGGCACGGCTCGCCGCGATTCTGCCGGCTCCCCTGAGAAGACGGCCCGAGCGCATGAATAAGTACAGCACACTCATCCTGGAGCGAATGAGAGAGATTGGTTGGTAATCGTGTCACTCAACTTACTCAACCCGCATGACAGCTGAGGGATCGACACGGATGGCGCGAAGGCTCCAGGTGAGTTTAAGGATGCGTTTGAGATTCAGGGGATAGCGCGGGAAAAAACGGTGGGAAAAAATTGAAAGGGCCGTGACATTGGTTATGCCCTAGCCGCCAACTCCTGCGAGGGAGTTAACGACGTGGAAGCATGTACCGTCACAGCCCCTTGATGCGATCACTGCTTTCGCAGTTCCGAACCCCAACTGCACCTCGCAGCGCCGTCGGTTTTTTCAGGTCCAGTCGCCCGGCGGGTCGCCCCGCCTTGCTGATCACTCAGTCTACTTCGGACCGGCTCAGTATTATTGTGCCAACCCTTTCGACCGTCGACGCAATTCACATTAACAGAGAATTAAAAAACGTCAACGCAAACTATTGGTGCAATAGCTCCTGGCATAGCTGTGCAAAATGGAAAATTCAAATTGTTGCAATACAGATATTTATCTAAGTGCGATTTTAATTCGTACGGCTTTTGCACACAAAATTGCACAAGCGCAAGATCAACTGCAAAGCGCTGAAAGGGAATCAAATAATCGTCTTGACGTTCGGAGGCGATGAGCGCATCTTGCAGAGAGCGGAAAAAATCGACGTGATGCCCGAATTAGTGGCCTATGTGGACGGCGGATGCCTGGGAAACCCTGGGCCGTCGGGCATTGGAGTCGTAATCAGCGGCTGCGACAGCGGTCCGGTCGAGATTGCGAAGTGGATTGGGCATCAGGACAACAATGTCGCCGAATACGCCGCGTTGATGGAGGCTCTGCAATACGCGGTGTCGCTGAAGGCGAAAACGCTCCACGTATTTTCCGATTCTGAAGTTGTGGTGCGGCAGATGACGGGCGAGTATGTGTGCCGCAGCCCGCGACTCTATTCTCTGCACTGGACTTGCCGGAAACTGGCGCGGTCGCTGAAGTTTTCCATCTCACATGTGCCGCGCGAGAATAATGCGGTGGCGAACCGGTTGGCGCAGACTGCGCTGCGGCGGAAATAAACGGTCAGCCTTCAGCACTCAGACTTCAGACCTCAGACTTCAGACCTCAGACTTCAGACCTCAGACCTCAGACCTCAGACCTCAGACCTCAGACCTGGGTTCTTCAAGGCGGCTCTTTCACTTGGCAGTCTCGGGGAGCACCTTTGGGCTAGCACTTCTGCGGCGGGGAGTTTCTTGACACTGGGCGCGCTCCGAGCGAGACTCCAAGTACTGCATCCTTAAATATGTTGGAATGAGTTGGCAGGGGCCGGTGTGCCCCGGCCAGTCTAACTTGTGGATGAGTGCGCACTTCGTTAATGGAAAATTCTTCGACGCTCGATCCGAGACCGCAAGCGGCCGCCGTCGCGGCAGCGCGCGTGCCGATCGAAGCGGAGCAGGCTGTGCAGCCAGGCGGCACAAATCGGAGTCCGCAGACAAGCGTGTCGGCTGCCCTTGCGGCGGCTGCGGCGGAGGCTCGCGTCAGCATGACGCCTGCGATGCGGTTTCCGCCGGAAGACTCTGGGCAGTCCCTGGCTGAGATGGCCCACCGCGATCTCGATGCCGCCCTGCAATTGCTGGCTTCGCGCGCGCAATACATTACGGGAGCGAATGGTGCGGCGATCGCCCTCCGACGGCAAGGCAAGAATGACATGTTGTGCCGCGCCAGCACGGGATCGAATGCGCCGGAACTGGGCGCGCTGCTCTCGACTGAATTCGGATTGTCGGGGGAAAGCGTGCGGACGCGACAGCCTTTGCGCTGTGACGATGCCGAGCGCGATGCGCGGGTGAATCGCGAAGTGTGCCAGCAACTGGGAATCGCCTCCGTGGTGGTGATGCCCGTCGTGAATGACGACGAAGTGCTGGGAGTTTTTGAACTGTTCTCCGGCAAAGCGAATGCGTTTGGCGAGCGCGATTTGTCGGCGCTGCAGCGGCTGAGCGAAATGGTGGAGACGGCCGTCAAACTGGCGCGGGCGGCGGAGAGTATTCCACAGCAGACAGCGGAGATGCCGGCCGGGGAAGTGTTAGCTTCCGAGGTTGCCGACGAAGACATACTGGAAGTGGACGAGCCGGTGCTCGAGGTCGAGGTGGCGCCTCAGGAGGCGCTGGTGATCGAATCGCCGCGGGCGGTTGCTCCGGCGATGGCTGCTGCTCCCGTGATTGCTACGGCTCAGAATGCGCCTCAGGTTCCAACTGAGGTCGCGGCTTCGGTTGCTCCTGTGGTTGCACCGAAGATTGAGGTTCCTGCAGCGCTGCCGGCTCCGAAGAAGCCACTGTTCTGGTCGGCGGCTCTGGATACGAGTGCGGAGGCTGACAAGTCAGCAGACGCGGATCAGAGCCACGTTCCGCCGATCCTGAGAAATTTGAAGAAGTGCGAGGCTTGCGGCTTTCCGGTTTCTGCGGGGCGCGCGCTGTGTGTGGAGTGTGAAGAGAAGAAATGGCGCGGGCAGCTGAGGACGCCTCGGCCGGCGGCGGGAGCAGCGCCGAAGGTTGCACGCCCGGTGGTGGTTGATCCGGTTCCTGATCCGGTCTCGGCGCCGGTGGCGCGTCTGAAGGCGGCTGCATCGGCAACAACTGCCACGCCCGTAACGGCCGGGCCGAGTGCATCAGAGGTTGTTTCGAATGTCGTGACGCCGGCGTCATCTCCTGTTGTCGTGAAGGAATCCAAAGGGGCTGTGGCTCCGGCGGTTTCTACACCAGCGACTCCTCCTGTTCCTGAGGCTGCCCCGGTGCCAACGACGAGCGCGGTGGAAACTTCGGCTCCTGCCTTCGTGTTGAGCGCGGGGCTTGAGCCTTCGCAATCGTGGTTGTCGCGGAACAAGTACGTGGTTGGCGCGATAGTGCTGGTGGCGGCGGCTGTGGCTGGGATTTTCTTGCTGCGATAGCAAACTCGTTGAGAAAACACCCACGCGCGAAAGCGCGACCCATTTTCCAGCGCTTGACGCGGCCTTGAAGGGCCGCCTCTTCCACGCCCGAAACCCTTGACAACACAGGCAAGTCTGCTAAAGTGCGAAGGAAGCTTTTGCAAACTACGACACATTTCGCAGGTGCCCTGGCTATGAAGAACGTTTACGAAGTGTTGCGGCAGAAAGAGATGGAACTGACTCGCCTGGAGAAGGAAGTGGAAGCCTTGCGGCTGGTGGCTCCGCTGCTCTCCGAAGAAAAAGAAACCGTTTCGGACATGGTGAAACCTTCCCTGGCGGCGGCCGTGAACGGACCGCAGCCCACGGCGCGGATTCCAGTTCCAAGTGCACCGTCAATTCCAGCGCCGCAGCCCGTGCGCGCCGCGGGATGGGAAGACACCGCCAAGCGCTGGCCGTAAACAAGTAAGACGTTGACGTCGCCACTTCTCACGCCTAGCCGCGTGAGCGTTGTGGTTTTGAATATTTCTGGGCCCGGGATGCGTCCCGGGCCTTTGTGTTTCTGGAGGTACCGGTGCTCGGACTCTCGAACATCATCTAGACTTATGAGAAGAAGGGAAGAGAGAAGGGACCATGAGTTTCATCGACAAGGTCTTTACGGGTAAGCCGACGCAGCGCGAGTTCGCGGAACTGGTGACTCGGGCGTTTGAGAAGTCGGGAATGCAAAACCTCGAATATCAGGAAGCGGACTTCGCGCTCAAAGTGCCCGGCAAGGACTCGACCATCTTTCTGCACAATATTTACGCGAACTATTGCAATGCTCCCAGAAGTCAGCGTTCGACAGTCGTCGCGAGGCTGGTCAGCAGCGTCGCTTCGACCCCGGAGATTCCGAGTGACTTCGCCGCGGCTAAGCCCGCCCTCATGCCGGTGCTTCGCGATGCTGCCTACCATAGCCTCATCAAGCTTCTATCGCGCAAGAGCAAACACGACGACGAAGATCTCGACTTGCAAGGCAAGCCACTGGCGCAGGGGTTGATCGTCGGCCTGGCGTACGACGGCGAAAAGACGATCACGTCGGTGAACCGCAGGCAGTTGGGTATTTGGGGCGTAGGACCCGACGAAACATTTGCCGCGGCCAAAGAAAACCTTTGGGACAAGACGGATCCGAGCCGTCTGGCCGGGCAGGACGGTGTGTACGCGGGGCAGTGGGGAGATTCGTATGACAGTTCGCGGATGCTGCTGACGGAGTTGATTTACCGGCTGTCGGTCGACGGCGATCCGGTGGCGTATGTACCGAACCGCGATTCGTTTTGGGTGACCGGGAAGAACGATCTAGCGGGCTTGACGACGATTTTGAAGGCTGGGACGGCGAGCCATTTCAAGCAGGGGCATCCAGTGTCGCCGGATTTGTATGTGCTGGAGAATGGGAAGTGGAGCATTTATGTTCCGGAGGATGCGTCTCTGAGGGAGATGTGGCTAGCGACGCGGCGGCAGCGGAACGCAATCGACTACGACCAGCAGAAAAAAATTATCGACGAACTGCACGAGCAGGAAGACATCGACATTTTCGTGGCGGGCTACAAACTTCTCGAACGCAAGGATGGGAAGACATTTGGCGTGTGCGTCTGGACGAAAGACGTGGATAGCTCGTTGCCGCAGGCGGACAACATTGGCTTCGTGGTGGATCCTGAAGCGGGCGACATGTTTATGGTGCCTTGGGATGTGGCGGTTCCCATCGTGGGGGGTCTGCTCGAGGAGGAACCGGAGTTTGTGCCGGTGCGGTATCGGGTGCGGGAGTTTCCCAATGATGGGCAGGTGAGGGAGTTGAGGAAGTTGGCCGTGTAGGCCGGCCAGGGTTGGTGCGGCGTTTCAGTCGTGCCTACGGCACGAACGTCCTACTTCTTCGAGATACCCGCCAGTGAACTGGCGGGCTATTTTCAGGAGTCCCTTCGGGGCTTTTGCTTGAATCCCCACCGCAACGACGTAAAGCCCGGCCCGCTTTCGGCTACTTCATTCCGACGATTTCGCGGAGGGCCGCTAGCAGGCGGTCTACTTCTTCGGCGGTGTTGTAGTGTACGAGGCCGATGCGGAGGAAGCCGCCGGATTTCTCGACGTCGAGATGCTCGGTGAGGTTGAGGGCGTAGTAGTTGCCGTCCCAGGTGAAGAAGCCGCGGTCGCCGAGTGCGGTGGCGAGTTCGAGCGGGGTGTGGCCTTCAATTCTTACGGCTAGCGTGGCGCAACGTTCGTTGAAGCGGACTGGGTCGGTGATGCCGTAGATTTTGGCGCCCGGAATTTTCTGTAGGCCTCCGATGATTCGTTTCAGCAGGCCGCGCTCGTGTTCGTGGATGGCTTCGTAAGCGGCTTCAATCGCGGCGCGGCGCGTTGTGACCTCTGGGCGGACGCGGCGTCCGAGGTCGGCGATGTATTCCACACAGGCGGCGATTCCGGCGATGCACTCGTGGTTCAGCGTGCCCCACTCCCAGCAATTCGGAATGGCATTCGTGTTCGGACGGACTTTGTAGGGACGCAGGCGTTGCAGGTGCTCGCGCTTGCCGAAGAGCACGCCCATGTGCGGTCCGAAAAATTTGTAGGTCGAGCACGCAAGAAAATCGCAGTCGAGCGCGGCGACGTCAATCAGGCCGTGCGGGCCGTAGTGCACCGCGTCCACATAGGCGAGAGCTCCAGCGGCGTGCGCGAGGCGGACGACTTCCTTCACAGGATTGATCGTGCCGACCGCGTTGGAGGCGTATCCGACAGCGACGAGCTTCGTCTTCGAATTTATTTTCGACGCGAGGTCGGCCATGTCCAGTGTGCAGTCGGCGTCGTGGATCTCGGCCCAGCGGACAGTGACACCACGGTCGCCCGCCATAGCGAGCCACGGGGAGACGTTTGCATCGTGATCGAGACGCGTGACCACGATCTCGTCTCCCGGCTTCAGTTCGCGGCCAATCGCGCGCGAGATAGCGAAGGTCAGCGTGGTCATGTTCGGACCGAAACCGACTTCGTCGGCGCCGCAGTGCAGGAAGTCGGCCATGGCGGCGCGGGCTTCGGCGATCATGGCGTCGGTGTGGCGGCTGGTTGCATAGGCCCCGCCGGTATTGGCGTTGTCGCGGCGCAGGTAACCGGAGATGGCGTCGATCACGCGCTGTGGGACTTGCGTGCCTCCGGGGCCGTCGAGGAAGGCGGCGGGGTGTCCGTTCACAGATTGGGCGAGGGAGGGGAATTGGGCGTGGACGTAGGTAAGGTCGAGGGCGGCAGGTGCGGTTTGCTCAGTGGTGGGCATGCGGTCTTCATTTTCTCACGAGGCTTGGCCTCTGCGTGAACTGGGAGCGTACGGCTTACGTATAGGCGAGGGACGCATCTGTTATCAAGAATCGAGGAACCCTTGCAAAGACGAAACAATTCGATCAACAACTTCGCTGTGAAATGGTGTGTGTGTCTAGCTCTGCTCGCCGGCCCGTCCATTTCGAGTGCCGCGGATGCTCCGAGGCCGACGGGTACCTTGGTGGACCTTGGCGGGCACAAGCTTCACGTGAACTGTAGCGGGAAGGGAAGCCCGACCGTGGTCGTCGAAAACGGGCTGGGTGATTTTTCGTTCGACTGGATTCTGGTGCAGAACAAAGTCGCGGCATTCGCACGACTTTGTACGTACGATCGCGCGGGATATGCCTGGAGTGATCCCGGGCCCGTGCCGCGGACATTTGCGCAGATCAATCTGGAGTTGCGAGATGCAATGGCGAAGCTCGGCGAGCGGGGACCGTTTGTGCTAGTCGGACATTCGTATGGCGGGCCGGTAGTGAGAAATTTTGCGCTGACGTATCCGCATGATGTTGCGGGAATGGTGTTGGTGGATGCGGCGAACGAGGGATTGCGCGTCGGGATCGGTGGGGGCAAGACGATGCGATTGGGAGATGACGCGAAGGGCAAAAGCATTCCGCCGCCGCGCGAAGACATGAAGGAATCGGAGAAGCCCCTGATTCCCGCGGGCATGACGCCGCCGCCGCCCGAACCACTGAATGCGATGTACAGGGTGCTTCCTCCGGAGGTACAGAAGTTGCAGCTGTGGGCGCAGAATCTGCTGGACATGCAGTTCGCCGAGGGCGGCCAGATGGAATGGTCGGGAGAATATTTCGGCAAATGGCTGGCCAAGTCGCAGGCGGGGAGCCTGGGGAATATTCCGCTAATTGTGCTGACGCGGGCGGAGGGCGGGTACGGCAACGACGAGGATGTTCCCGCGGCGCAGCAGGAAAAAGAACGCAAGGAAGGACAGGCGAAGCTCGTGGCGTTGTCCTCGAACAGCAAGCAGATCATTGTGAAGAGTGGGCACAACATGGATCTCGAAGCGCCAGATGAGGTGACGGCGGCGGTGAAGTTGGTGGTGGAGGCGGTGCGGAGGCACGGGAAGCTATAGCGGGGGCTGTCGAGGAAAGGTGTCGGGGGCTCCAGTGAATTCGGCGTGAGGGAAAGGAATAGGAACTCACCCCAGGTCAGGAAATTAGTGGATTTTGCGTGCCGTTATTTCTCTCGAAGCAGTCTTGTCGTGAAGTCGTTTGGCTTCGAAGTAGACATTACAAACGGAGAAGATGATGGTGTCCGCATCTTTCACAAGAACCGAGTCTCCTGGTATTTCAATCGTAGCGCCGGTGATATTGGCGCTCTCATGATGAATCGATATTTCCTCAGCCTGCTTTGCCACGATTCCTAGCTGATGGAATGAGACCTGCGAACCGTTTACGCTGGGGGATGAGTTTTCACTCTGGAACTGCTCGGCAGTCACGGTCCTAATGCTGGCAATTGGGTGATCCGTGATGACCGTGTTCCATCTGAATAACTTGTCCGAGTATTCGAGTTCCGAACCGATCAGTCTTTTCGCCTCGGGCTCGCCCCAACATGAGATCGCTTTAGTCGGAAGTTCTCGCCGAACGGTCCACTGTCCCCATATTTCCTTGGGGATTGTCTGGGCAGTGCACGCTGTCGCCGCGAAAAGGACCGCGGTGCTCAATCGAACCGATGCCTTCTGGAGTGCGGACGTCACCTCGCTTCCCCTAAGGAAGGGTGCGCGGAGGCTGCGTGTTCAGTCGCAGGCATAGTGCTCTAGGAGTTACTTTCTTTGTCTTGCGAAGCCGGTTGTTGTGAGTGAGCTAGATTTTCATACCGCTTTGCCGATCGTAGGTCGTACCAAACCCAGAACCATCCGGCAACGAGCCCAATCGTCGTGGCCCAACGTGGCACCTCGCGAATCTTGAACCCAGTTAAGAGCAGCAACACAGTATAGATCGACAATAGAAAAGCGCTGACCAATCCGCGCCGTCGATAAGAACTGCTCACCCAAAGCAAAATACGATGGGTTGTTTCCGGACTGAATAGCAGGCGCGGCAACTTCGGTAGGATGAGCATGGACGCAACGAAATAGCCTGCGACCGCCAGCAGCGGTCCCCACCGGTACCCGGCCTTGATTGCCCAAACAGCGAGCGATCCGAACAGGGCGACCAGCATGATCTGGACTAGAGGTCGAGAATACTTCGTCAGCCACATTGCAGCGCACCGCAGGCGCTAAAGCCCGCATTGTTTGCGGCGTTTGGAGGCACCGCTAAAAGCCGTGCCCTTCCCAAATACAAGCCAAGGATAGATTACCCTACGGCCCGCACGAAATCCGCCAACAGGCCGTACGCGGTTGCGAACAGGCCGGGATTTTCTTCGGTGATGGCGAGGCCGGGGAAGATGTCGGTTTCGAAGTAGACGTAGGAACTTGTGCCGGCGATTTTGCCCATGGGGGAAGTTGCCAGGACTTTCTCTGGAGCGACGGTCGCGACAACTTTCTCACCCTCTCGCTTCGCTCGGCAGACTAGCTTGAATGGCCATCCATCTCGCTTCGCGTTGCGGACGGCTTGCAGGGTCAAGTCGCGGATGCCTTCGCGTTTTATGTCTTCGAGGCGCACCGGAACATCCATGAGAACAGTGATCAGCGCGGCGGTTTTGACAGCGGCGTCCCAGCCGTCGATGTCGTGCGTGGCATCGGTCTCGGCGACACCCAGGGCCTGCGCTTTCTTGAGGGCTTCGTCGAAGGTGAGGCCGTTCTCCATTTCGCCGAGGATTACGTTCGTGGTGGAGTTGAGAATTCCGTGCAAGCCCTGCAGGTGGATGGCGGGCATCTGGTCGAAGAAAGAAAAGATCGGAACGCCGTCCATGACCGTGGATTCGAAGAGGAATTTTTTTCCGCGCGCGGTGGCGAGATGGCGAAGTTCGCGGTAGGCGTGAACGATCGGGCCTTTGTTGGCGGTGATGGCGTGGGCTCCGTGGTCGAGGGCGGCGCGGATGTGGTCGACTGCGGGCTGGCCGTCATTCACGTTGAGCGATGTGGCTTCGAAGAGGACGTCGGCTTGGGCGGCTTTCAACCAGGAGGAGACGTCAGAAAGACTTTCCACCACAGAGGGCACTGAGGGGATACAGGGACTATCGTTGTTTGGCAGGCTCAATCCGTCGGGATTGGCGATCCATCCCAGGCGGCGCGAGGCGATTCCCGTGATGCGATAAGTGATGCCGTGGCGGTCGCGCAATTCTTGCGCGCGATCTGCGAGCAGGCGGACGAGCGTGCGGTTGACGTTGCCGAAGCCGAGGAAGCAGAGATTGTAGGAAGAAGGTTTCAAGGTAACAGGAATAAGGTTTCAAAGTTTCAAGGTTTCAAAGAAAGGCTAGACCACTCGAGACTCTGAAACCTTGAAACTCTGAAACTTTAACTTCAGCCCATCACCGTGGTGTGTTCGGGCTTAATTTTGTAGAGCACGCGGACTTCGCCGGGTTGCGCATAGGGGTACTTATCCACGCCCAGATATTTCTTGGCCATCTTGTTGATGTGCTCGGCGGCGCCGTCTTCCGTGATCTCGACAACGCGTCCGCGAATTTCGAGATAGCGATACGGGTTCTCGGGGTCGATGACCGCCAGCGACACGCGCGGATCACGGCGGACGTTGCGGTCTTTCTGGCGTCCTTTGGCGGAGTTGAAGATGACGTGCTGCCCGTCGAAATCGCACCACACGGGCGTGACTTGCGGGCGGCCATCGGGCATCAGCGTACCGAGACTGGCGAACGCACGCTTCTGAAATAAGTCGGCGTACTTCTCGGGAATGGCTTGCGACATGAGAGCCTCCGTGCTTTTGATTGCAGCAGCATTATAGACCGCGCGGCGGATCGTGCGGGAGCGGGGCGAGGTGTTCGGCCCTCCCCTTTTTGCGGTGTTATTGTTTAGAATTGTCGGTTCCTCGAAAATCACCCGACCCACGAAGCGCCTGCCAGCGCCTGCGTGGGCAATTCTGTGAATCCTGAGCATGTCGGTAAACATCGAAGCGAATCACCCCCAGGACCCTAAAGCCATGACCTCTTTGCTTCCTCAATGCAAACTCTCGCCCGCGCGGGCAATTGTAATTACGATGCTGTTTTTGGCGCTTGTGGCCCCGGCGCTGGTGACGGCGAGCGATGCCGCGCAGAAGTATCCACCCACGATTGTTTTCATGACGGACTTTGGCGTGGTCGACGACTCGGTCGCGATTTGCCGTGGCGTGATGTACGGCATTATGCCCGACGTTCGCATCGTGGACCTGACACATCAGGTGACGCCGTTTTCGATCATCGATGGGGCGCGTTTTCTGTTTGGAGCGACGCCGTACTATCCGGCGGGGACTGTGTTTGTCGTCGTTGTTGATCCGACGGTCGGCAGTTCGCGCAAAGCGATTGTGGCGCGATCGAAGCGCGGACAGTATTTTGTCCTGCCCGACAACGGCCTGCTCACGCTGGTCGAGCAGCGCGACGGAATAGAAGGGGTTCACGAGATTACCAACACGGACTGGATGATTGGGACCAAGAGGTCGTCCACGTTTCACGGGCGCGACATTTTTTCGCCGGTGGGAGCGCATCTGGCTCGCGGCGAGGTTTGGACGAAGGTTGGTCCGGAGATGCCGGTGAAGGATTTGGTGCGGCTCGATTGGAAGGTCGCCAAACTCGACGAGCGCGGCCTGAGCGCCATGGTGATCGCGACCGATGGACCGTTCGGTAACCTGGTGACCAACATTGATGCGGATGATTTTCTGAAGCTCGGATACCAGCGCGGCGAGGATGTTCCGCTCACTCTCGGCGGAAAAGAAATGAAGGTCAAGTTCGTGAAGA
>Ga0207664_10000152_pt1 | contig 55754 bp, 66 predicted proteins | sample LARL83metaG_FD_184349 | JGI IMG/M metagenome (GOLD analysis project Ga0207664, IMG submission 184349) | Corn, switchgrass and miscanthus rhizosphere microbial communities from Kellogg Biological Station, Michigan, USA - LAR L8-3 metaG... | ecosystem: Host-associated > Plants > Roots >...
ACCTCGGCCTGATCCCACATGCACCCCCACTGCCACATTGAACAACACCGCGGCGGTCGAGCCCGGTGACGACGTCGCACGCACACGACGGTCGCGACGCGCGCGAGCTAGCGCGCGTCAACACTCGAGCACCTGCCCGGGAAGGCGGAGCGCGCAGAGGTCGATGAGCTGCGTGCATGGTAAGCCGGCTCGACCGGGGCGTTGGGGCACAAGGCAAGGAAGGGATCACGACCGATCACTGACCGCGGCGGGTCACAGCAGATCGGCTGGGTCGAAGGCGTTCGTGGAGGCACGCTGACGCCGTAAGCTGTAGCGCGCGTGAAGCTCACCGCGGGAGAACTTGCGCTACACCCCGTTGCCTTGATAGCGCTAGCCGTTCTGGTGGCGAACGACCGGTGGCTTAAATCCGCGTGGCCCGGATTTGTCACGGGGAAGTTGTCCGACTGTGCTGGACTCGTTCTGCTTCCCATCGGGCTCTTGTCCTTGACGGAGATCCTGCGCCGTATCTGCCGCAAGCCGATGATCTGGCGATATGACGCTGTCATTTGGGTAACGCTTAGCGTGGTCGGCTTCGTCTTCGTGAAGGTCACTCCTGCCGGCAATGATGCGTACACCTGGGTGGTGGGAGCTATCCGCTGGCCGCTTCAGGCACTCTCCCATTCCGGCAGTACGCCGCAGATGCGGCCGATACTTGTTTCGCGGGACCGGGCGGACCTGCTCGCCCTAGCTTTCTCGCCGTGGCCGTTCTTACTCATCCGGAATCGAACTCGTGCCGCCGTCACGGCTGGGTCTCGGCTGAGCACGTCTAACAACCAGAATCCGGTATGATCGCGCGGGCTGTAGAGAGAGCGAGAGAGCCAGTGAGCTTCAAACTGAGCATGAGAACCGCTGCCGCGGGCTTGGTGTCTGCTGCGGCTCTCGCCGCACTCGCCGCATCAGGGGGTACCCCGTCTGACGGCCGCGGGAGCAACAGCGGCAGCGCACCCCCGCAAAGCAACGCACCCAAGCCGTCTGGGCCGCATTACACAGTATCGCAGCAGAACGCAATCAATGCTGCGAAGGATTATCTCAGCACGGCCGCGTTCTCGAAGAAGGGGCTGATCGAGCAGCTCTCTTCCTCGGCCGGCGATGGATACCCGTACAAGGATGCTGTCTTCGCCGTGGAGCATCTACATGTGAGCTGGAAACTAGAGGCCGTGCAGGCTGCCAAGGATTACCTCCACACGTCTTCGTTCTCATGCCAAGGGCTGATCGAGCAGCTCTCTTCCTCGGCCGGCGACAACTACACCGAGGAGCAAGCTCAATACGCCGCCAAGAAAGTTGGCCTCTGCTGAGGCTGGTCGCGCCTGGCGGCGACAACTCCAGAAGCGCCTCGACCAAGGCCTCGATCTCCTTGGGCTGAGGTTGGCTTCCCGGCAGCGCAAGGCGCCGATACATTCCGGCGAATGACAGCCAGCAGGGAGGCATCCGGACGCAAGGAGCGACAGCCGCTTGAGGATCGGCGACATACGCGCGCCGCGCGCATCATCGGCTTGGCCTGGGCCGACCTTCCGGCGGAGCATCGCCTGCTGCTGGAGAACATCGGCGCGGCACGATGGCGCGTGGTCGATCAGGCGCTCGCCGACTGCGTGGACGATCTTCTGCGGTCGGCCGGTCACGCGCCGATGGCGCCGGCCGATCGGCTTGGTCTTGTCGACGCAGTCGGAGTATGGGTCGAGGAGTTGCGTCTCGTGCTGGTCGACGCCGGTCATCCGGCGCTCGTCGATCTCGACGATCAGAGCTTCGAGATGATGCTGGCGCGCATCGCCTGGCACGAGTGGGGACACGCGCTCAGCGTCGTCCGAGCGGAGGCGGACGACGTCGCGGACGGCGAGCGGCTCCTGGCTCTCGCCCCGCGAGGCGTGAGCGAACGCATCCGGCGCGCGGGGTACCGTCGAAGTCAGTTCACCCATGAGCTCGTCGCCGACATCTACGCACTGCTCATGTCTCGCCGCCGCCGGGGCGAGACGGGACGACCTCCGTGGCTCGACGACCACATCTACCAGTTCGTGAGGAGGATCAGCACATGGAACGACTGACGCCCCCCAAGGGCTACACGGTGACCACGAAGCAGGATGTCGAAGAGATCCTCGCGATCGAGGCCGACCTCCTCCGCAGCGAGGGAGTCGATCCCCGATGGCCTGGGTTCCCCGAAGATCGGAAGCCTGAAGGCCATCAGCAGAAATAGCGCTCCTCGCCGACCCATGTTCGACGCGAGATCGCTGCGGCGTACCAGTCTCGCGTCGGCGTACTCGGCGAGCAGGCACTCCCATCTCTGCATCCGTCGAGCGTGGCTGCTTGGCAGGGATTGTCAACGCCGTCACTAGCTGGCGGCCCGCCGGCTAGCGGATCCCTCGCCGCGCGCCGGGGATGTCGTCGTCCGGGTTGTGCTTGGAGAGCACTGCCGCGGCCGGCTTGTCGGTGCGGATCTGGCTCATCTTAGGAGTCGCAATTCTGGAGGCTTGGTCTCGGCTGGGGGGCCGGCGTCGTTGTCGAGCCAGCGCTCCGGATCGTCCGGTGCGTCGGACGGCGGCAGCGGTGGAGCGCCAGCGAGCGCGCGGGCGATGGCCTCGTCGCGAGCGGTTCGGGGGCAGGCGCCGCCGTCGATCGCACGAAGGATCGACGGCTGTCCCGCGGCCGGCGGGTTGTGAGTCCCGCATCGCCAGCACCGGTGCGTTTGGCAGGCGAGGGGCCCCTGGCAGATGCGGCACAGCCGTGGCTGGTGGCGCATGGTGGTCCTCAGGTCGATTTCGGCGGAGAACCGGTGCGCTTGTCGCGGCGGAGCGCGACGAGCACGGCCGCGAGCAGCGGACCGCTCGGACCGCGCGAGCCGGGGGTCGGGCGCCGCGTGGAGCGAGTCGCTCTGGTCGGCTCGGTGGCGGGAGTGGCGTGCATGTCGACGACCTTTCGTAGCCGGATCGCCGATGGCGATCGCAGGCTGCTCTGCCGATCGGGTCGCCCGAACGGACTGAGAGCGACGAATGTCAGCGCACGGAGGGACCGAGGCCGATTGCAGGGATGGAGTCCCCGCCGGCGATCGCCAGCGCGGACTCCTTCAGCTCGCGCTGCGGCGGCCTATGCCGCTTGGACGTTGATCGCCTTCGGGCCCTTGGGGCCGGGCTCGGAGTCGTAGGAGACCTTCGCGCCCTCGGCGAGCGAGCGGTAGCCGTCGCCGACGATCGAGCTGTGGTGGACGAAGAGGTCCGCCGACTGGTCGTCCGGGGTGATGAACCCGAAGCCCTTGTCGTCGCTGAACCACTTCACGGTTCCTGTCGCCATGGTGATCTCCACGGTCATGTGCTGCGGACGCGGAGGGTGCTGGGAGGCAACGACGACGAGCGCTGGCACTGGTGTGCCGGACCGTCTCACGATCCGACCTGAACGACCACCGTAGCAGTCGAGGCTCACCGCAGTCCCCAGACCGCTCACGGGTTGACAGGACCGAGGTACGGAATGGATGCGCAGCTTCTTCACGTGACGGGCGAGCGCGACGCGAATCGTGTTCGCATCCGCGCTGCGGGAGCGATCGACGCTGCCACCGCGCCGCAGCTCGCGACGTGCTTCACGGAGCAGATGGCGCCCGATGTCGAGATGGTCGAGCTCGACAAGCGTGCGGCCGCGTAGCTGCCCCCAAAGAGGCGAAGCGACGGCGTGCTCCACCGCCCATGTCTGATGAGCTCGGTCCGCGCGAGTCGCGGTCGCGTGCGCGGGTACCTCCTCCGCAATGGCCGACGACGACGATCCTGTGGTGAGATCCTTCGAGGCGTCGCGGGACGCGCCTGCATGCGTGCGGCGCTGGCTGGCACACCGCCTCCCCACCGGCTCGCGCGAGGCGGCGACGCTCGCGGCCTCGGAGGTCGTGACCAACGCGCTCATGCATGGGCGCATGACGGCCGACGAGCAGCTCGAGGTCGCGGTACTCGCCGCCGGCGGACGAGTGCGGGTGAGCGTCACGCATCGCGGCGAGGCGTTCGCGACGACCCCGGCCCGCGCGCCCGGCGCCCACGGTGGCTGGGGCCTGCGGGTTGTGGAGTCCGTGACGCACGCCTGGGGCGTGGAACGCGACGGCCCGCTCGCGATCGTGTGGTTCGAGGTGTGACGACCCGTGGCGCGGCGGTAGTCGCCCTCATGGCGCGCGAGTCGCCGGCTCCCCACGCAGATCATGCGGCGCCGTCGTCAGCGTAAGAGTGTCCGGTCGCGGACAAAATGAGTTGGATGTCGTTGGGCGAGGATCGCGTAGAGCAGGAGCACGAGCCGGACCGATCGCGGTGCCCGGTCTGCGGCGAGCCCGAGGTCGGACGGAGACGACCTGGCGAACAGCCGGCGTCCGGCTTCAACGACCCAGCTCAGCCGGCGCTGCTTGCGTTCTGCGAGCATGGGCATGAGTGGTGGCCTCGCGGCACGGCGCACCCCAATTGAGCCGTCCCGGTGGAGCGCTCCGGCAGTTGGACAGATCGCGAACCCCTGGACCGACGTGGAAGGGAAGTCCGAGATGACGTTCGGATCGCCGGTATGACTTGGCGTCTGCGCCAGCGGGTCCGTGCATGGCGCCCAAGCGCGGGCGCATCGCAGCCCGAGCGAGCCCTGATCGAGCGCGTGCAGCACCTCGAGTCGATCGTCGAGGGCCTTCAGGATGCCGTCTACCGCCAGGACCAGAAGCACGACAGAGACATCGCTGAACTGCGCAGCCGCACCGATCCGGCTGAGATCGCGCGCGCGCTCAGTGAGGACGCCCGAAGACGCGGCCTCTGACAGGCAGGCGGTTGCCCGGCCAGCGCGTGCGTCCCGGTCAGGCGAGGTCGGCCGTCGCCGCGCGTTTCCCTGCCAGTCGGTCGGCGTCGATGCGTACGACGTCCCATGCGAGGCCGGCGTGTTCGAGCGCGGTGATGATTGCGGCGGAGATGTCGAGTTGTCCGCGATCGAGGCCGTGGCGGGCGGAGGTCGGGAAGGCGTGGTGGCCGTTGTGCCATGCCTCGCCGAAGGAGAAGGGTGCGAGCCAGGCGAGGTTGCGTGATTCGTCGCCGGTCTCGAACGGTCTGCGGCCGAAGTAGTGGCAGAGCGAGTTGATCGAGTAGGTGACGTGGTGCAGCACGAGCACGCGCACGAGGCCGCCCCACAGCATTCCGGTCAGGCCCGCGTACCAGTTGAGGCCGCCGAACACGAAGCCGAGCGCGCCCGAGACGAGGAAGCCGCCGATCGCCCACCAGATGAACGTGCGGTCGATCCAGGCGATGTCGGGGTCGCCCATCAGGTCCGGCGCGTAGCGCGTCTTGCGCCCGCGCTGGGTGTGGATGAACAGCCAGCCGACGTGCGCGTGCGCGAGCCCCTTCAGCGCGCCGCGCAGTCCGCGGCCGTGCTCGACGTGCGGGCTGTGCGGGTCCCCGAGCCGGTCGGAGAACGCGTGGTGCTTGCGGTGGTCGGCGACCCAGGAGACGATCGGCCCCTCGATCGCCATCGAGCCGAGCACGGCAAGCGCGACCCGGATCGGGCGCGTCGTCTTGAACGAGCGGTGCGTGAAGAGCCGATGGAAGCCGACCGTGATCCCCACGCCGGTCGCGACATACATCGTGAGGAACACGAAGATGTCGTTCCAGCCGAGCGCGACCGCCCACAACTGCCAGGCGACGAGTCCCAGCGCGAGCACGGGCACGATCGTCACGAGCCCGGTGATGATGCGATCACGCAGCTCGTGCGCGACCGGCTCGACGTCGTCGTGCGAAGGAACGGAAGCTGGCGTCTCGGCGACCTGCATGAAGCGCCGCACACTACACGTCCCCGGTGAAGGGGTGGTAAGGGTGCTGTTGCGAGGCGACACGTCAGGCGTCCCAGTCGCAATACGAGCACAGCGCGATGCCCTCCGCATCGAGCGTCGCGCGCACGCGCGGGTCGCACAGCGTCGCGGTCTCGAGCGTGCGCTCGGCGGAGTAGGAGGAGCCCGAGTCGTCGTCGATCGCCGGATGGCAGCCGAGCTCGCTCGCGCCGGGCGGCAGCGCCCGCAGCAGCGCGCACAGCGCCGCGACCGCGATCCCCTCGGGATAGGGCTCGCCGCGCCCGCTCTGTCCGTAGAAGCCGCCCTCGTGGCGCAGCTCCGGCGTGAAGCCGCGCACCGGCACGCCCAGGCGCCGGCCGTGCTCCAGCACCACGGTCTTCGCCGGCTCCTCGCGGTGCACGTGCTGATGGGCGTCGAGATGCGTCGGCTCGCACCCCGTCAGCGCGCAGAAGCGCTCGACCTGCGCCGCGACCTCCGCGCCGATCGCGGTCGCGTCGCCGGCCGGGACGACCTCGTAGGCGGCGATCCAGTGCTCGCCGGTGTAGCGCCACTCGCCGAGGTCGACGTGCAGGCCGACGCTCAGCCGCGGATGCGCGCGCGCGTAGGCGGCGGCCTCGGCCGCGTGGCCGGCGCGCACCATCAGCGAGGCGCTCGTGACGATCCCGTGCTCGTGCGCCCGCGCGATCCCGCGGTTGACGCCGGGACTGAGGCCGAAGTCGTCGGCGTTGACGATCAGGCGGCGCGCGCTCATGGGCGCATTGTCCCCGCCCGCGGCGACGACGGCGCAGCGCGCGGCGCCGGCTGCTCGCGCGCGCGTCCGGGTAGCCTCGCTCCATGCTCGTGCGCGACGCCGGCGACGCCTGGCAGATCGTCCTCCAGACGGATCACGCCGACCTGTCGGGCCAGCTCGCGGAGGCGTGGGGCGGTCCCGGCTTCGCGCGGCCGGAGCCCTACGCGCCGCTCGTGCAAGCCGCGCGCCGCCACGACGACGGCTGGGCGGTGTGGGAGCAGCGACCGCGGCTCGACGGCGACGGCGCGCCGCAGTCGTTCCTGACCGTGCCGGCCTCGGTCCACCTCGCCTTCTATCGCGCGGGCGTCGAGGTGATCGTCGACGAGGACCCCGCCGCGGGGCTGCTCGTCTCGATGCACATGAGCGGCCTCTACCGGCAGCGCTACGACGTGATGCCCTCGCCGCCGCGCGAGCTCCCCGACGACGTCCGCGACCTCGTCGACGCCTTCGTCGCGCAGGAGGAAGACCGGCAGGTCGCGTTGCGCCGCATCCTCGCCGCCGACGAGGCGTGGCGCTGGACGAGCTACGCGCTGCTCCAGGTCTTCGACGTCGTCTCGCTCTACTTCGGCCTCGCCGACGTCGAGACCGGCGCGCCGGGCGCGTGCGAGGCCGTGCCGACGACGGTCGGCGCCGATCCGGTCCGGCTCGCGATCGAGCCGCTGGGGCCGTGGCGCGTGCGCTTCGATCCCTACCCGTTCACGCTCGACCCCGTCCCGCTCACGCTGCGCCGCCGCCTCGTGCCGAAGCGCGAATGGCCCGACAACGACGCCTTCCGCGCCGACCTCGCCGCCGCGCCGTTCGAGACGGTGCGTCTGTTCGCCGAGCGCTAAAGGCGCCGCACCCGCACCGCGGTCCCGTAGGCGGCGACTTCGCTCATGATGTCGCCGATCTCGTTGCAGTCGAAGCGCATCGCGAGCACCGCGTTGGCGCCGCGCTCGGCGGCGGCCTCCTTGAGCCGGTCGACGGCGTGATCGCGGCTCTCGGCGAGCAGCTTCGTGTAGCCCTTCGCCTCGCCGCCGACGAGCGTGCGGAACGAGGCGCCGACGTTCGAGAAGGCGTTGCGCGCACGCACGATCAGGCCGTAGACCTCGCCGTAGACCTCGGTGACCTCGTACCCGGGCAGGTCGTTCATGGTGGTGATGATGATCTCGTCGCTCATGGATGAACCGTATTTCGTGCTCCGGCGGTCGCAAGCGACCCGCCTTCGCGCGACGTCACCGCGGCGGCAGGACGTCCGCCGGCAGCGGCTGCTGCGTGAAGTCGAAGTCGCGCGCGAGGTTCCCCAGCACCGGGCTCTCCTCGCGCACGTCGGGGCGCGGGTCCGGGCGGCCGTCGGTGCGCGGGTCGATCCGCGCGCCGGCGAGGAAGTCGTCCTCGATGAACTTGTTGATCGCGTCGAACGAGAGCGTCTGGTGGTCGATGAAGCCGCGCCGCGCCCACGGGCTGATGACGATCCCCGGCACGCGCAGCCCGTAGCCGGCGTTGTCGACCCGCGGTGGCGGGACGTGGTCGTAGAAGCCGCCCCAGTCGTCCCACGCGAGGAAGATCGCGGTGCTGCTCCAGTCGGGGCTTTCCATCGCGGCGTCGATCACGCTCGTGGCCCACCCCTGCCCGGTCTGGATGTTCGCCGGCGGGTGCTCGGAGCGGACCTCGTCCGGGACGACCCACGAGACGGCGGGCAGCGTCCCCGCGTGCGCGGCGGTGAAGAAGTTCGAGGTGTCCTGCACGTTGCCGACCTGCCCGTCCTGCTTGACCGTCGTGAACGACGGCAGCGGGTTCCAGATCTCCGGCGTGCGCGCGCTCTGCCTGCCGGGCGTGCAGTTCGCGTCGCCGTCGGCGCAGTCGGGCTGCAGGCCGCCGTGGACGTAGTAGCGCCAGCTCACGCCCGCCTGGTGCAGCAGGTAGGTGAGGTCGGTCCAGGCGTAGTTCGCGTCCGGCGAGAGTCTGCGGAAGACGCGCGGCGGCGCGAGCGTGCGGCACGCGGCCAGCGCGCCGGGCATCGCCGGGTCGTGCAGGTCGAGGCCGAAGCGGCGCAGCGGCACGCCGTGCGCGGCGAGGCAGCGCACGAGCGGGCGCAGGCGCGGTCGCACGCGCACGCGCCGTCCCGGCCCGGCTGCGCCTCTGCCCGCATCGGCGATCTGGCTCGTTCTGAAGCCGTTGAGCTGGATGTCGGTGCGGCAGCTCGACGGGTCGCCGCGGCGCGTGCAGCTCGCCGACCAGCCGGAGACGAGGTAGAGGTGCGCGGGCAGGCTCCACGAGGCGTTCGAGGCGAACAGGTGGTCCTGCAAGGTGAAGTCGTGCGCCCAGCGCCAGTAGTTCGGGATCTCGCGCGCGTCGTGGTAGCCCATCACGTCGGGCGGGGCGCTCGCCGAGCAGATTCCGACGAGACCGCCGCAGCCGCGCCCGCCGGGGGACTCGGCCATCCGCACGAAGCCGTCCATCCGGCCGCCGTCGACGTCGAGCCGCGAGGGGGCGGCGTCGTGCGGCCCGCCGCCGTTGACGAGCGAGGGATCGTGGTACGGGCGCTGGCAGGCGCCGGTGCGCGGATCCGGCGAGCAGACCGTGAAGCGGCCGTTTCTGTGCGGGATCCCGTCGGCGCCCGGAAACGTGCCGAAGTAGGAGTCGAACGAGCGGTTCTCCTGCATCACGACGATCACGTGCTGGATCGTGTGGATGCCCGCGGAGCCGTCGGCCGCGCCCGCGCGCGGGGCGAGGCTCGTGCCGCCGACGCTCGCGACCTGCTGTTGACGCGACGGCGCGCCGCCGCCGCAGCCGGTCGCGAGGGCGGCGAGCGAGAGGCAGCCGGCGAGACCCGCCCGCGCGAGGCGCGAGCGGATCCCCCGGTGAGCAAGGAGCAGAGGCACGACCGCGGGCATCCTGCCGGGCCGACCTAAGCGCGACATCAGCGCTGTCGGTGCGCGGACACGGTGTTTCGCGCTGCCGGCGGCCGGAACCGGCCGCCTTCGCGCGACGTCACACCGCGAGCAGCTCCCCCGCCAGCCGGTCGACCGCGTCGCCGGTGCCGCCGAGCAGCCGGCGCGAGAGCTGTGCGCGGCGGAAGAACAGCGGCGCGTCGTGCTCCCACGTCGCGCCGATCCCGCCATGCACCGAGATCAGCTCGCGCGCGGCGAAGTCGAGCGCGGCGCCGCCGGCGGCGCGCGCGGCGCTGGCGGCGGCGGCGAACTCGTCGGGCTTGTCGTCGTAGGCCCAGCCGGCGTAGTAGAGCAGCGAGCGCGTGTTCTCCTGGCGGCGCAGCACCTCGGTCAGCGCGTGCTTGATCGCCTGGTAGGAGCCGATCGGGCGCCCGAACGTGTAGCGCTCCTTGGCATAGGCGACCGAGCGCTGGAGGCACTCCTCGACCGCGCCGAGCGACTCGGCGGCGATCAGCGCGTGCGCGAGGAACCACGCGCGGCGCAGCTCCTCCTCGCCGGCCCCAAGCGCGCGACCGTGCGCGCCGTCGAGCGTGACATGCGCGAGCGGGCGCGTCGCGTCGTAGACGCCGGTCGCGGACTCGACCGTCACGCCTGCCGCGCCGGCCTCGAACGCGACGGCGACCGGCTCGCCGGCCTCGTCCACGGTCACGACGACGAGCAGGTCGGCTCCGATCGCGTCCGGCACCCACGCAACTTCGCCTGTCACGGCACCGCCCGAGATTTGCGGCGCCGGCGCGCGGCGGCGGCCGCTGCGCGGCTCGACCGTCCACGCCGGGTCCACGTCGTCGCCGGGGCGGGCCGGAACGTACGCCGCGCGCAGCTCGCCGCTCGCGAGCCTGCCGAGCACGTCGGCGTCGAAGCCGCTGGCGGCGAGGATCGCGGTCGCCGGCAGGTGCCCGAGCAGCGGCACGCTGGCGAGCACGCGGCCCGCCTCGGCCGCCACGAGCATCGCGTCGATCGCGCCGAGCCCGGCGCCGCCGTGCTGCTCGTCGATCAGGAGGCCGGTCCAGCCGGCCTGCCGCGCGGTCGGCCACAGGTCCGGCAGCTCGCCGCCCTCGAGCGCCTCGCGCGCGGCCTCGATCGTTCTCACGCGGCTGAAGGCGTCTCTCGCCGCCTCGCGCAGCAGGACCTGCTCGTCGGAGAGGTCGAAGTTCACGACGCCACCTCCTGCCGCTCCTTGGCGCGCAGCTCGCTGAACGGGATGCCCTTGTCGAGGCGCGGCTCCGGCGGCAGCCCGAGCACGCGCTCGCCGACCGTGTTGCGCAGGATCTCCTCCGTGCCGCCGGCCGACTTCAGCCCCGGCAGGAACGAGATCAGATAGGACCACTCGGAGTCGGGGTCGAGCGCCTCCGGCCCGAGCACGTCGGCGATCAGGTCGCCGGCGGCGATCGCGCCGTTGACGGCGGTGATCTTCCCCATCCCGGCCTCCGGGCCGGGGATCTGGCCGCGCGAGATCGCCGTCAGCAGGCGGTAGCCGGTGAAGCGCAGCGCGAGCAGCTCGGTCGCCAGCTCGCCGAAGCGGGCGCGCACCTCGGGGTCCTTCGCCGCGACCGGGTCGCTCGCGATCGCGGCGGCGAAGCGGTCGGCACGGTAGCCCATGCCCTCCGAGCCGGCGCCGATCGTCAGGCGCTCGAACATCAGCGTCGTCAGCGCGACACCCCAGCCGCCGTTGACCGGCCCGACGGCCGCGTCGGGCGCGAGCTTGACGTCGTCGAAGAAGACCTCGTTGAACTCCGGCTCGCCGGATATCTGGCGCAGCGGGCGGATCGTCACGCCCTCGGCGTCCATCGGCACGGCGAACATCGTGAGGCCCTTGTGCTTGTGCGCGTCCGGGTCGGTGCGCGCGAGCAGCAGCCCGTAGGACGCGAACTGCGCGTTCGTCGTCCACACCTTCTGGCCGGACAGCCGCCAGGAGCCGTCGTCGTCCTGGCGCGCGCGCGTCTGGATGCCGGCGAGATCGGAGCCGGCGGCCGGCTCGCTGAAGAGCTGGCACCAGACCTCGTCGCCGTGCAGCATCGGCGCGAGGTAGCGCTGCTTCTGCTCGTCGCTGCCGTGCGCGATGATCGTCGGGCCGAGCATGCCGACGCCGATCGCGTCGAGGATCCCCGGTACGCCCGCGCGCGCGATCTCCTGGTTGATGACGACCTGCTGCAACGGCCCCTTGCCCTGACCGCCGTGCTCGGCCGGCCAGGTGACGCCGACGTAGCCCGCCTCGGCGAGCCGGCGCTGCCACGCGCGGTGCGCCGCGACGGCCTCCTCCTCGTCGCCGCGCCCGCGCGTGGCGGGGGCGTGCGAGGCGTTCTGCTCGAGCCAGGCGCGCACCTCGGCGCGGTACGTCGCCTGCTCGGGCGTGTCGTTGAGGTCCACCGGGACGCTCCCTCCTCGGACTGGTTGACTGGCCAATCGGTTGCTGGTGAGCACGATACTCCGCTCTGTGCGGAACCTGCGCACTTCTCTCTCGCGCGTCGCTACCGTGGATCGGTAGGAGGCGCCGAATCGTCGTCGTGGTCGTGAGGAGAGGAGAGGACGATGTCGGACCATGGGCTCTTCGGGCCGAAGAGCGTCACGTGGCGCGTGAACCGCGAGTCCGTGCTGCTGCTCGGCGGCGGGCGCGCGCTGCTGCTCCAGGTCGCGCACCCGAGCGTCGCGGCGGGCGTGGCGCAGCACTCGCGCTATCGCGAGGACCCATGGGGGCGGCTGACGCGCACGCTCGACGTGACGCGCCGCATCGTCTTCGGCGACACGGAGGAAGCCGAGGACGCCGCGGCTCGGCTGCGGGAGGTGCATGCGCACGTGCACGGAACGGTCGAAGCGGGCAGCCGCGCCGGCGAGCGCTACGAAGCGTCCGATCCGGATCTGCTCCTGTGGGTGTGGGCGACGCTGGTCGAGAGCGCGCTGCTGGTCTACACGCGCTACGTCGGTCCGCTGAAGATCGCCGACGTCGAGGCCTACTACGACGAGCAGAAGCGCTTCCTCGCCGCCTGCGGCGCGCCGGCCGAGCGCGCCCCGGAGACGTTCGCGCAGTTCATGCACTGGTTCGACGAGACGGTCGAGCACGTGCTCGAGGTGACGCCGGCCGCGCAGGACGTCGCCGACGCGATCCTGCGCCCGCGCCGACTCCCGCTGCCGCTGCGCCCGCTCTACGACGCGCTCAACCTCGCGACCGTCGGGCTGCTTCCGCCCACGCTGCGCGAGCAATACGGCCTCGGCTGGGGCACGCAGCGCGAGCGCCTGCTCGCCGCCCAGACGAGCGCGATCCGCCGGCTGATGCCGCTCGCGCCGGCGCTCGTGCGCGAGCTGCCCTCCGCGCGCTCGGCCGAACGGCGCCTGCGCGAGGCGGCGTAGGCCGCCGTCGAGACGGCGATCCTCGGCGCGGGAGGCAGGCCTTTTACTCGCGGTCGTCCGGCCCGGTCGCGAGCGCGCCGAGGATCCCGACCGCGAACAGCACGAGCACGACGAGCGACGCGACCGCCAGCACGTCGATCCCGTTCCTGATGATGTCGTAGAAGGTCAGGAACGCGAAGAAGCCGACGAAGACGATCACGACGCCCGTCACGATGCGGCGCGTCGTCACGGCAGCACCGCTTCCGGCGGCCGCCCCGCCGCCGACGACGGCGGTGGGAGCTGCTTGCGCCGCTGCGCGAACGCGCGGATCGCGAGCAGCCCGAAGGCGAAGCCGCCGACGTGCGCGAAGTACGCGACGCCGCCGCTGCCGCCGTCAGGGTGCGCGAGCGAGGTGGCGGCGAAGATCGCCTGCTCGGCGAACCACGCGCCGAGCAGCAGCCACGCCGGCAGCTCGATCAGCGTGAAGAAGAGGATCACCAGCACGATCGTCACCACGCGCGCGCGCGGGTAGAGCACGATGTAGCCGCCGAGCACGCCGGCGATCGCCCCCGAGGCGCCGATCGTCGGGACCGTCGAGCCGGGGCTGATCGCGATCTGGAGTCCGATCGCGCACAGCCCGCCGATCAGGTAGAAGGCGACGTAGCGCGGGCGCGACATCGAGTCCTCGACCGTCGTGCCGAAGATCCACAGGAACAGCATGTTGCCGGCGAGGTGGAGGATCCCGCCGTGCATGAACATCGCGGTCAGGAGGGTCAGCCACGCCGCGACCGGGCCGGTGTCGGGCTGCTCGCCGGTCACCTCCGCCGGGATCGCGCCGTAGTGCAGGACACCTGACTGCGTCGGCCCGCTCGCGAAGCCGCCGTGCTGAAGGAAGAAGTAGACGAGCACGTTGGCTGCGATCAGCAGCAGCGTGACGATCGGCACGCGATCGGTCGGGATGTTGTCCTTCATGGGGAACACGGGGCGTAAGGGCGCGCGGTGGGATCCGACTTCCCGACGTGGGCGCGGCGCGCAGCTTCGCAGGCGGGTCCCCGGTCAGTCGAGGTAGCGAACCACGTCGGCCGCCGGCGCCCGCTCGGGCGGCGCCTTCTCCTGGCGCAGCGGGCCGAGGTACACGAGCGCGATCGCGCGCTCGTCGTCCGGGATGGCGAGCGCGGCGCGGCCCTCCGGCGTGCGCAGCACGGCGGGGGTGCGCCAGTAGGCGGCGAGCCCGCGTGCGTGCGCGGCGAGCAGCAGGGCGTAGACGGCGCAGCCGGTCGCGAGCAGGTCCTCCTCGTCGGCGACCGGATCCTCGCCCTGCTGGACGGCGGAGACGCACACGAGCGTCGGCGCGCGGTCGAGCTTCGTGGCCGCCTCCGGACCGGCCGCCCGCTTCAGCGCATCGAGCGCGCGCGGGCCGAGCACGCGGAAGCGCCACGGGTTCGTGACGTGGTGGTTCGGCGCCCAGGTGGCGAGCTCCAGCAGCTCGTCGAGCGTGGCGCGGTCGACCGGCTCCGCCCCATAGACCTTGTGCGTGCGGCGGGTGCGGATCGCCGTTTCGAGATCCATCGTCAGCAGCTCTGCTCGACCGACGTTCATCTTGAAGCGCGCCTACGCCGCGAGCGGCCCGACGCCGGGGCGCTCCTGCGGCACGTGCTGGTCGGCGTGGTACGACGACCGCACGAGCGGCCCGGCTGCGATGTGGTCGAAGCCGAGCGCGTAGGCCGCCTCCTCCAGGGCCTTGAACTCGTCCGGGTGCCAGTAGCGCACGATCGGCAGGTGGCGCTCGGTCGGGCGCAGGTACTGGCCGACCGTGAGCACCTGGACGCGGTGCTCGCGCAGGATCTTGAACGTCTCGACCATCTCCGCGTGCGTCTCGCCGAGGCCGACCATAAGGCCGGACTTCGTCACGACCTCCTCGCCGCCCATCTCCTTCGCGTTCCTCAGCACGCGGCAGGAGCGCAGGAACTCGCTGCCGCGCCGCGCGACCGGGTAGAGCCGCGGCACCACCTCGACGTTGTGGTTGAAGACGTCGGGCCGCTCGGCGATCACCTTCGCGAGCGGCATCTCCTGGCCGCGGAAATCGGGCGTCAGGATCTCGACCTTGCACTGCGGCGCCTGCATGCGGATCGAGCGGATCACGCCGACGAAGGCAGAGGCGCCGTAGTCGGGCAGGTCGTCGCGGTCGACGCTCGTGATGACCGCGTGGCGCAGCCCCATCTTCGCGACCGAGCGGGCGACGCGCGCGGGCTCGAGCGGGTCGTTCCAGGTCGGCTTGCCGGTCTGCACGTTGCAGAAGCCGCAGCGGCGCGTGCACGTGTCGCCGAGGATCATGAACGTCGCGGTCCCGCGCTCCCAGCACTCGCCGACGTTCGGGCAGGCGGCCTCCTGGCAGACGGTGTGGAGTCTCTCCGCCTTGATCATGCTCGTGAGGTCGCGGTAGCGCGGCCCGCCGGGCGCGGGGACCTTGAACCACGGCGGCTTGCGCTCGCGGAACGGGCGCACCTCCGGGCCGAGCACCTTGAGGACGTCCATCCCGCCCGGGTTCGCCCGCGAGCGCGTGACGTGTCTGCGTTCCTCGGTCGCGCTCATGCGCAGTGAAAGGTAGCGGCCGCGCGGCTCGGAGGCCGGCTCGCCCTATTTCCTACCTTTCCGATCACTCCTACTATCTCTACATCTTCTATGGAGATGCTGTATAACTCCAAAACCATGAATCCCGATTGGCTTGGAGGAGTTTTGACTTCGCACGTGCGCAAGACCGTCACAGCCCTGCTCGCCGTCGGAGCGCTGGCGGCCGTTGCCGGGTGCGGCGGCTCCTCGGACAGCGCGAGCAGCAACGCGAGCGCCACCAGCAGCAGCGGGGGTGGCGGCTCGAAGGCCACGCTCTCGCTCGTCGCCTACTCGACCCCCGAGGTCGTCTACGACCAGATCATCCCCGACTTCCAGCAGACGGCCGCCGGCAGAGGGGTCGCCTTCAAGACCTCCTACGGCGCCTCGGGCGACCAGAGCCGCGCGGTCGACGCCGGCCTCAGAGCCGATGTCGTGACGTTCTCGACCGAGCCCGACATGACGCGGCTCGTGAGAGACGGCATCGTCGCCTCCGATTGGAACAGCGGCCCGAACAGAGGGCTGGTCACGACCTCGGTCGTCGCGTTCGTCGTGCGCAAGGGCAACCCGAAGCACATCCACACGTGGGCCGACCTGCTGAGACCGGGGATCAAGGTGCTCACGCCGAACCCGTACTCCTCCGGCGCCGCGAGATGGAACCTGCTCGCCGCCTACGGCCAGGCCTCGCACGCGGGCAAGGACCCGGCCGCCGGCCTCGCGTACGTGAGATCGCTGATCTCGCACGTGCCGGTGCAGGACAAGTCGGGCCGCGACGCGCTCAACGACTTCGTCTCCGGCAACGGCGACGTGCTCCTGTCCTACGAGTACGAGGCGACGACGGCGCAGAAGAAGGGTCAGTCGGTCGACTACGTGATCCCGGGCGACACGATCAAGATCAACATCGACATCGCGACGACGAAGGCCGCCCCGCCCGCGGCGAAGGCGTTCCTCGACTACGTGCTCTCGCAGCCGGCGCAGCAGCGCTTCGCCGACTGGGGCTACCGGCCGGTCGACGCGACCGTGCTGGCGGCCAACAAGAGCAAGTTCCCGAACCCGCCCGGGTTGTTCACGATCGAGCAGCTCGGCGGCTGGAGAACGGTCAACGCCACGCTGTTCGACGTCGAAAGAGGCGCGATCACGAAGATCGAGCAGGGCGCGGGGGTCTCGACGGCGAAGTGAGCGCGACGGCCGTCACCGTCCCCGCCCGCCGGGCCGAGCGCAGCTTCGGCGCGCTCGGCCTCGGCGTCTCGACGCTGTGGCTCAGCCTGATCGTGCTGCTGCCGCTCTCGGCCGTCGTCGTGCATGGGCTCGACGGCGGCCTCGGCGCGTTCTGGGACGCGGTCACGAGCCGGCAGGCGATCGCCGCGCTGCGCTTCACCGTGCTCGTGTCGCTCGCGACGGTGGCGATCAACGTCGTCGGCGGGACGCTGATCGCCTGGGTGCTCGTGCGCGACCGCTTCCCCGGCAAGCGGATCGTCAACGCGCTGATCGACCTGCCGTTCGCGCTGCCGACGATCGTCGCCGGGCTCGTGCTGCTGACGCTCTACGGGCAGAGAAGCCCGCTGGGACTCGACATCGCCTTCACGCAGGCGGCGGTGCTGCTCGCGCTGCTGTTCGTGACGCTGCCGTTCGTGATCCGCAGCGTGCAGCCGGTCCTGATCGAGCTCGACACCGAGATGGAGCAGGCGGCGCTCTCGCTCGGCGCCGCCAACGCGACGATCTTCCGCCGCATCGTGCTGCCGAACCTCGTGCCGGCGATCCTCTCGGGCGCCGCGCTCGCGTTCGCGCGCGCGATCGGCGAGTTCGGCTCGATCGTGCTGATCAGCGGGAACATCCCGTTCAAGACCCAGGTCAGCTCGGTCTACGTCTTCAACCTGATCGAGAGCGACGCGCCGATCAGCGCGGCGGCCGTCTCGACCGTGCTGCTGCTCGTCTCGCTCGTCGTCCTGCTCGCGATCCGCGGGCTCGGCCGTTGGGGTGCGCGCCATGACCGTTAGCCGCCCGTGGCGGATCGGCCTGCGCACGCTCGCGCTCGCTTACCTCGGCGCGCTGCTGTTCGTGCCGGTCGGGCTCGTCTTCTACCGCACGTTCGAGCATGGGATCGCCGCCGTGTGGGCGTCGATCACGACGCCGGCGGCGATCCACGCGTTCCAGCTCACGCTCACCGTCACCGCGATCGCCGTCCCGCTCAACACGGTCTTCGGGATCGTGATGGCGCTCGCGCTCGCGCGCGGAAGATGGCGCGGCAAGGGGATCGTCAACGCGCTGATCGACCTGCCGTTCGCCGTCTCGCCGATCGTGATCGGGCTCTCGCTCGTGCTCGTCTACGGGATCCACGGCTGGCTCGGGCCGGCGCTCACGAAGGCGGGCGTGCAGGTGATCTTCTCGGTGCCGGGGATCGTGCTGGCGACGATCTTCGTCTCGCTGCCGTTCGTCGTGCGCGAGGTGACGCCCGTGCTGAAGGAGATCGGCGACGAGCAGGAGCAGGCCGCCGCGACGCTCGGCGCGGGCGCGTGGACGACGTTCCGCCGCGTGACGCTGCCATCGATCCGCTGGGGCGTCGCGTACGGCGTCGTGCTCTCAGTGGCGCGCTGCATCGGCGAGTTCGGGGCGGTCAGCGTCGTCTCGGGCAAGATCGCCGGCGAGACGGACACGCTCACGCTGCTGGTCGAGAAGCGCTTCTCGAACTTCGACCTCGCGGGCGCCTACGCCGCCTCCGCGCTGCTGGCGCTGATCGCGCTGGGGACGCTGCTCGTAATGACGATGATCAAGCCACGACGGGAGGAGGGGGACGCATGATCTCCGTCACCGGAGTCACCAAGCGGTTCGGCGACTACGTCGCCCTCGACGACGTCTCGCTGGAGGTGCCGGACGGCTCGCTGACCGCGCTGCTCGGGCCGAGCGGCTCCGGCAAGTCGACGCTGCTGCGGATCATCGGCGGCCTCGAGTCGCCCGACGTCGGCCGCGTCGAGATCCACGGCGAGGACCAGACGTCGGTGTCCGCGCGCCGGCGCGGGATCGGCTTCGTCTTTCAGCACTACGCCGCCTTCAAGCACATGACGGTGCGCGACAACGTCGCGTTCGGGCTGACGGTGCGCAAGCGGCCGAAGGCGGAGATCGCGGCGCGCGTGGACGAGCTGCTGGAGATCGTCGGGCTCGCCGGCTATCAGCGGCGCTACCCGTCGCAGCTCTCCGGCGGGCAGCGGCAGCGGATGGCGCTCGCGCGCGCGCTCGCGGTCGAGCCGAGAGTGCTGCTGCTGGACGAGCCGTTCGGCGCGCTCGACGCGAAGGTCCGCGCCGACCTGCGCGAATGGCTGCGCAAGCTGCACGACGAGGTCCACGTGACGACGCTGCTCGTCACGCACGACCAGGAGGAGGCGATGTCGATCGCCGACCAGATCGCCGTGATGGATCACTCGCGGATCGAGCAGGTCGGCACGCCGCGCGAGCTCTACGACCGCCCGTCGAGCGCGTTCGTGATGCGCTTCCTCGGTCCGGTGACGCGGCTCGGCGAGGCGCTCGTGCGCCCGCACGACATCGCACTCTCGCACGAGGCGAGGCCGGGCTCGTTCGAGGCGCAGGTCGCCCGCGTCGTGCACCTCGGCTTCGAGGTACGCGCCGAGCTCGTGCTCGGCGACGGCGAGGAGCTGGCGGTGCAGCTCACGCGCGCCGAGGCGGACGAGCTGGAGCTGGCCGTCGGCGACATCGTGCACGTGCGCTCGACGGCGCTGCCGCGCGCGCTCGCCGACGCCGGCGACGCGGCCCAGCCGGCGCTCAGCGCGTGAGCGCCAGCCGCGGATCACCCCCGCCCGCCCGCGCTCAGCGCGTGACCCAGGCGTCCTTCGGGCGCGTGAGCGCCTCGACCTCGGCGGGCAGTCTGCCGCGCACGAGGTCGGCGAGCGTGACGTGCTCGTTGACCTGCCGCAGCGCCGCGCGCACCGCGATCCACACTCTGCGCAGCGGCTCGGCGTTGCCGGCGTACTCGACGTCCTCCGGCCGGCCGCCGCGCACCGACGCCATCGGCCCCTCGACCACGCGGATGATGTCGGCGACCGTGATCTCCTCCGCCGGGCGCGCGAGCCGGTAGCCGCCCTCGGCGCCGCGCTGGCTGCGCACGAGGCCGCCCTGACGCAGGTCGCCGAGGATGTTCTCGAGGAACTTCGGCGGGATGTCCTGCTCCCGCGAGATCGCCTCGGACTTCGTCAGCCGGTCACCGGCCGCGGCCAGCTCGATCGCCGCACGCACGGCGTAGTCCACCTTCGCGGAGATGCGCATGGCTGCGAATCATGCCCGGCCGGCCGGCTGGCCGCTGCGGAGGGTGCCCGCCGGCGGCAGGCCGAGTGCGTCTGGCGGGGCATCCACCGGCGTGCGGTCGAACGCCTCGGCGAAGCGGGCGACGACGCGGTCGGCGAGCGCGGCGAGCATGGGGGACGGCTCGCGCGCGAGCGCGAGCGGCTCGTTCGCCGCCGGTCGCGTCGACGTCGCCTCGCCGCGCTCGTCGGCGAGCGAGGTCATGCGGACGCCGTGCAGGCCGCACGCGACCGCCCATTCGAACGGGCGCATGTCGTTGTCGACGTTGACCGCGAAGCCGTGCGTCGTGACGTGCTGGCGGACGTGGACGCCGATCGAGGCGATCTTGCGCTCGGCCACCCACACGCCCGTGTACTCGATCCCGTCCTGCGGGCGGTTGCGCGCCGCGATCCGCTCGTCCGCGAGCGCGGCGATCAGCGCCTGCTCGAGCGTCCGCAGGTAGCCGACCGTGTCGTCGATCCGCACGATCGGGTAGCCGACGAGCTGGCCGGGGCCGTGGTAGGTGAGCTGGCCGCCGCGCCGTACCGGCACGATGTCGATCCCCTGCTCGGCGTACCATGCGCGCGCGAACGGCAGGTCGCTGTCCTGCGAGCGGCGCCCCTGCGTGTAGACGGGCGGGTGCTCGACGAGCAGCAGCACGTCCGGCAGCTCCTCGGCGATCCGCCGCTCGCGCACCGCCTCCTGAAGCTCCAGCGCGGCGCGGTACTCGACCGCGCCGAGGCGCACGACGAGCAGCTCATCCATCCCAGCGCTCCAGCCGCCGCCGCAGCGCGCCGAGGAACTGCGCGGCCTGCGCGCCGTCGAGCGCGCGGTGATCCCACGAGAGGCCGAGGATCGTCTGGTGGCGGATCTCGATCACGTCGTTCCCATCGGCGTCGCTGACAACGATAGGGCGCTTGACGATCGCCTCGAGATCGAGGATCGCGACCTGCGGCTGGTTGATCACCGGCGTCGCCATCAGCGAGCCGAACTGGCCGGGGTTCGTGACGGTGAACGTGCCGCCCGTGACCTCGTCGGGCGTCAGCTCGTTGCGGCGCGCGCGGCGCGCGAGCTCGCGGATCGCGATGCCGAGCTGCTCGACGGTGAGCCGCTGCGCGTCGCGGATCACCGGCACGATCAGCCCGTCCTCGCCGAGCGAGACGGCGACGCCGAGGTGGACCGCGTCGTGGCGCGTGTAGCGCTCGCCCTCGAGCGTGGCGTTCAGCGCCGGGTGCTCGGCGAGCGCGTCGATCGCGGCGCGCGCGACGATCGGCAGCGCCGTAATGCCGAGCAGGCTGCTCGCCTTCGCGGCCTGCCGCGCGGCCTCGACGCGCGACATGTCCGCCTCCATCCAGGTCGTGCAGGTCGCGGCGGTCTCCAGCGAGCGCTTCATGTGCGCGCCGATCGCTCTGCGCATGCGGGAGAGCTGGCCCGGCTGCTCGTCGGCGGTCGGCCCGGCCTCCGGCTCCGGCCGGTACGGGCTCTCCGTGTGCAGCGGCCGCTCGCCGTTCGCCGGCGCCGCGACCGCCGCCAGCACGTCCTGCTTGCGCACCCGCCCGCCGCGGCCGGTGCCGGTCACTTTCGTCAGGTCGACGTCGTGCTCTGTCGCCAGGTGCTGCACGACGGGTGAGAGCCAGGCGCTGCTGCGGGAGTGCCCTGCCCGATCGGCGTCGGCTGTCGCGATCCGTGCGAGGAGGGTGCCGACCTCGACCGTCGTTCCCTCGCTGACCAGGATCTCGGTCAATTCCCCGGTCGCCGGGCTCGGGATGTCCGTGACGATCTTGTCGGTGTCGACCTCGCAGATGGGCTCGTCGGCGTCGACGTGGTCGCCGGGCTGCTTGAGCCATCTGAGGATCGTCCCCTCGACGACCGACACCCCGAGCTGGGGCATCGTGACGTCAGTAGTCGAGGAGGTCTCGGCAGGCATCGCGAATGCGCTCGACGCTCGGCAACACGGCCTGTTCGAGCGGGGGGCTGAAGGGGATCGGGACGTCGGGCGTCGCGACGCGGCGGATCGGGCCGTCGAGCTGCTCGAACGCGTGCTCGGCGATGAGCGCGGCGACCTGGGCGCCGGCGGCGCACGTCTCGTTCGCCTCGTCGAGGATCACGACCTTGGAGGTCTTGGCGACCGAGGCGAGGATCGCGTCCGTGTCGAGCGGCACGAGCGAGCGCAGGTCGAGCACCTCGACGCTCGCGCCGTCGAGCGTCTCCGGCGCGGTCGCCTCCAACGCCGCGTGCACCATCGCGCCGTAGGCGATCACCGTCAGGTCCTCGCCCGCGCGTGCGATGCGCGCGGTCATCGGCGTCTCGTACGACCCCGCGGGCACCTCCCCCTTCACGCGGCGGTAGAGGTGCTTGTGCTCAAGGAAGACGACCGGGTTGGGGTCGCGGATCGCCGCGGTCAGCAGGCCCTTGGCGTCCTCGGGCGTGCTCGGCGCCAGCACCTTGATGCCGGGCGCGTGCATGAACCAGGCCTCCGGATTCTGGGAGTGGAACGGGCCGCCGGAGAAGCCGCCGCCGCTCGGCAGTCGCACGACGATCGGGACGGCGAGGCCGAAGCGGTAATGGGTCTTGCCGGCGACGTTGACGAGCTGGTCGAAGCCGCAGGCGACGAAATCGGCGAACTGCATCTCGCAGACCGGCCGCATGCCGACGACCGCCGCGCCGACCGCCGTCCCGACGATCGCGGCCTCGGCCAGCGGCGTGTCGATCACGCGCTCCTCGCCGAACTCCTCGACGAACCCGTCGGTGACCTTGAAGGCGCCGCCGAAGGCGCCGACGTCCTCGCCCATCACGAACACGCGCTCGTCCGTGCGCAGCGCCTCGCGCAGGCCGTCGGAGATCGCTTCGAGGTAGGTCATGGTGGGCATCAGGCGACAGCCTCCGCAGCCGGCGACGCATCGGCGGGCGGCTCCCCGTCCCGCGCGGCGAACCCGCTCCAGGGCGCATGGCCGTCGCCGAGCGGCTCCGCCTCGCGCTCGGCGAACACGCCCCGCGTCGCGTCGTCGGGGTCCGGCATCGGCGCCGCGAGCGCCTCCGCCGCGGCCGCCTCGACCTCCGCGTCGACCGCCGCGCGCAGCGCCTCGACGTCCACGCCGAGCGCGGCCGCGCGCCGCTGCTGGCGCTCGATCGGATCGCGCGCCGCCCACTCGGCCAGCAGCTCCGGCGGCACGTAGCGCATGTCGTCGTGGGCGGCGTGGCCGTGCATGCGCATCGTCACGGCCTCGACCAGCGTCGGCCCGTCGCCGGCCAGCGCGCGCTCGCGCGCCGCGTGCACCGCCTCGAAGACCGCCTCGACGTCGTTGCCGTCGACCGTCACGCCGGGGAAGCCGTACACGCGCGCGCGCTCCACCGGATCCACGGCGAACTGCTTGGCCAGCGGCGTCGAGTAGGCGTACTGGTTGTTCTCCAGCACGAACACGACCGGCAGCCGCTGCACGCCGGCCCAGTTCAGCGCCTCGTGGAAGTCACCGCGCGAGGTCGCGCCGTCGCCGCACCACGCGAGCGCGACGCGCGCCTCGCCGCGCAGCCTGAACGCCATCGCCATCCCCGTCGCGACGCACAGCATGTCGGGCAGCATCGAGACCATTCCGACCACGCCCAGCGCGGGATCGCCGAAGTGGACGTTGCCGTCGCGCCCGCGCGTGACGCCGCTCGCGCGCCCCATGTACTGCGCGAGGATCCGCGTCGGCTCGACTCCGCGCACGAGGTGCGCGCCGAGATCGCGGTGCAGCGGGCAGAGGCGATCGCGCGGCCCCATCGCGAAGGCCGCGCCGACCGACACCGCCTCCTGCCCGAAGCCGTCGTAGAACGAGCCGGGGACCTTGCCCTGCTTGTAGAGCGCGAGCGCGCGCGCCTCGATTGCGCGCATCAGCAGCATCGCGCGCAGCAGCTCCACGCGGTCGGCGGGGATGAGGCGGGTCGGCGCGTCCGCGGGATCTTCCGCCACCGCGGGCCCGGTGGGACGCGGCGACAGGGCTTTCATCGATGAGAAGGGTACTTCGCGTTCGGCCCCCCGAACGGGTGGGTGAAGGTCCGCGTACCACGAGTCGCATCGAGCGCCCGCGCGCGACGTCGCACCGGTCGCGCACGGCTTGCGCGCACACCCCAGTTCCCTACCCTCGGTCACATGGAGCGCGTGTGGGCCTCGCGGCTGCGCTGGCGCCTGCGGGGGGCGTGGCTCGGACCCCTGCTCGTGGTGCTCACGTTGCTCGACGCGCTCCTGCTGCGCTGGCGACCGCTCGCCGGCGACGCCCCGACCCGCTTCGTCGCGGCGCTCCTGCTCGCGAGCTTCCTCAACCTCGTGGCGGTCGCCGCGCTCGCGCCGCTGCTCGCGCTCGCGGTGCGGCGCGTGCGGCGGGACCAGCCGGTCGTCGTCGCGCGCAACCGCGCCGGGGTCGCGCTCGTGCTGCTCGTGAGCGCGGGCCTGCTCGCCGGCGGCCTGCTGCACCACGGCACGGTCGTGCGCGACGCGCGCGCGCTCGCAGACGCGCACACGCGCGCGCTCGCCTGGATCGGCACGTACGCGCCCGCCGCCTTCCGCCGTCACGTCGCGATGGCCGAAACGGTCGCGGTCGTGCCCGGCCGGGTCTTCCGCACGTGCGCGCCCGACCCGGCGAGCGGCCGCGCCTGGTGCGTCGTCGTCCGCGCCGGCGGCGGCATCCGCCGCGACGGCGGCACCCCGAACGGGGTCTTCCAGGCGGGGCGGGAATGAGCTGGGCATCAAGGCATCAAACGCTCTATGCTCTGATGCATGCGAACGACGTTGACGCTTGATCCCGATGTCGCGGCCCAGCTCGAACAGCGCCGCCGCGAACGGCACAGCTCGCTCAAGGCCGAGGTGAATCACTTGCTGCGGGTGGGGCTGGAGCAGGAGCGCGAGGCCGCGCGAACGGCCACGCCTGAGCGATTCGTCGTCGAGCCGTTGAACGTCGGCGAGCTGTTGATCGACGTCGATGACGTCACGGCGGCGCTCGACCTGATCGAACCGCCGCGGCTGTGATCCTGCTCGACGCCAACTTGCTCGTCTACGCGCACGCCCCCGCCGCGCCGCATCACCGGCCGGCTCGCGCCTGGTTCGAGGACGTGATGAGCGCGCCGGACCGCGTCGGCTTCCCCTGGCCCACGCTGCTGGCGTTCGTGCGGCTGATGGGCAACAGGCACGCCGCTGGCGACCCTGCTCCCCTGCGCGAGTCGTGGAGACGCGTCGAAGGCTGGCTCGCGCGCCCCCAGTCATGGATCCCCGTGCCGACCGAGCGCCATCAGCAGATCCTCGCCGACCTGCTCGACGGCGAGACCCGGCCGGACATCGCGAACGACGCGCACCTCGCCGCGCTTGCGATCGAACACGGCCTCACGGTGTGCAGCACCGACCGCGACTTCTCGCGCTTCCCCGGGATCCGCTGGCACAACCCGCTCAGCGGTCGCTGACGCCGGCCTCCGGCGGCACAAGCGTCTCGCCGAGCACCGCGCCGACCGCCGCGCAGACCGTCAGCGCGAAGCCGATCCCGACGAGCCAGGAGACGAGCGCGATCGCGATCCCGATCGGGCCGTAGTGGGTCGCCGAGCGATCGATCGCCGCGGGCATGTAGACGATCGAGCCGACGCTGATCGCGGTCAGCGCGATGGCGGTGAGCGCCGCGGTCGGGACGAGCGGCCGCCACGCGATCCGTCTCGACAACAGGATCCACGGCGACCACAGCCACACGACAGCGTCGCCGGCGAGCAGGATCGCGAGCGACCCGATCGGCCCGGTGAGATCGAGCAGCCCGCGCCGCGCCGTACTGAAGATCGACACCCACACGACGACCCCGCCGATCCAGATCAGCCCCGCGCGCGTGCCGGCGAGACCGCGCGGCTTCAGCCGCCAGGCGTTCTCGTAGACGCGCTGGAGCGCGCGCGTGAAGCTCAGCGCGGCGACGATCAGCAGCAGCACGCCGAACCACGAGATCGACTGGCGCACCGCGTCCGGCTGCGCGAACACGTCGCGTACGACCGCGGCCGTCGGGTCGTGCAGGTGGAAGCGGCGGATCAGCTCGTTCGCGAGGCCGTCGGTCCCCGGCAGGAACGCCGAGGCGATCACGAGCAACGGCACCATCGCCGTGAACGCGAGCGAGCCGAGCGCGACGGAGCGCTCGACGAACTGCATCTCCACCAGGCGCGCGAGCGACGCGCGCGCCAGCTCGGCGGTGCGCGCGAGCCGCGGCACGTGCCGCTCAGCGCTCCTCGTCGCGCTCGCGCTGCCGCCGGAGGTTGCCCACGAGCAGCGAGATGACGGTCACGAGGTAGATCTGGCCGGTCAGCATCTCCAGCACCGCGACCGCGCGGCCGCTGCGCTGGGCGGGGGACAGGTCGCCGAAGCCCGTCGTCGTGAGCGTGGTGAAGCTGAAGTAGACGCGCTGGCTCTCGCTGCCGTTCGTGCCCTGCGCGAAGTAGAAGCCGTGGCCGAGTCTCGCCATCGTCGTGATCACGAACGAGAAGACGATGCCCAGCAGCAGGTAGACGGCGAGCGCGCCGGCGACGGCCTGGATCGTCACGCCGCGCACGCGCAGCAGCACGATCAGACCGCGCACGAGCTGCACGAGCGTCGCGATCACGAGCACCGCGCTCAGCAGTGCGCCGACGCCCAGCGAGGTCAGCTTGAGCGCGATCGCGAGCGCGATCGCGAGCGTGACTGCGATCGTCGCCAGGCTCGCGGTCTCGCGCAGGCGCGGGTTGGCGCGGCTCGTCGCGATCACCGCGAGCAGCATCACGCCGGCGAACGCGAGCCCGATCGCGCGGCTCCAGGTCGCCTCCGGGGCGACGATCAGGAACACGACCGCCGCGAGCGCGACCGCCAGCACGATCCCATAGCGATGGCTCGCAACGCGTTCGACGGTCGGCGGGGGTCCAGACTCCATCGTCGCCCACAGCATCGCGGGCTGGGCGCGCCCTTTCCAGTGCGTCAGACGCCGCTGGCGAGCAGCAGCGCCGCCAGCAGCACGCCGGCGGTGGCAGCGGCGCGGTGACGAGCGCGAGCAAGGTCACGGCCGCGAACGGCCACCAGGGCGCCCAGCCGAGCGGCGCCGCCGCCCAGGCGGCGACGGCCGCGACGAGGAGCGTTGCAGCGGCGTGCCACTCGGGGCGCGAGAGCGGTGTGCGCGGCGACTCGGCGACGGGCTGTCGCGGCGCGGTCGGCGCGCCGCGCTCGTGCAGCGCGACGCCGGCCGCGCAGACGACGGCCGCCGCGATCCCGGGCAGCAGCATGTGCGCGACGAACGCGCCGGTCGAGATCCCGAGCCGCTCGACGACGACGAGGTTCGTCGGGTTGCCCGTCGGCACCGCGATCGACGCGGCGTTCGCGACGACGACGCCGGCTTAGAAATGTGATGACAGGCATTCGCCGAGTGATATCATCAAGCGCATGGTACGAACGATCGTGCAGCTTCCCGAGGAGCAGGCCGCGGCGCTGGAGCGAGCCGCCAGGAGACGTGGCGTGTCAAGAGCCGCTGTCGTGCGGGAGGCACTCGCGGAGTTGCTGCGTCCCGAGGTGGCCGAGGAGGACGAGGCGTTGAAGCGGGCGCTGGCCGCCGCGGGCTGCTTCAACTCCGGCATTCCTGATTTCGCCGAACGTCACGACGACTACACGTTCGAGCCGTGACGTTCGTCGACACGTCGGCGCTGTTCGCGTTCCTCGATCGCGGTGCGGCGCATCACGACGCTGTTGTGAGGGCCATGACGCCGGTGCTCGCCGAGCGAAGCGGCGTCACGCACAACTACGTGATCGTTGAAGCCGAGGCGCTGCTCCATCGCCGACGCGGCGGGGGACCGTCGCGCCGACTTCTGGGGGACGTCATTCCGCTGATCGAGGTCGCGTGGATCACGCCGGATCTGCACGCCCGCGCCGTCGAGTCCCACCTCGCCGACATGCGCCGGCGCACGTCGCTGGTCGATCACGTGAGCTTCGCGGTGATGCGCGAGCGCGGAATCGGCGAGGCGCTCGCGCTCGACGGGCACTTCCGCGAAGCGGGCTTCGCGGTCCTGCCCTGAGCGGGGCGCTCAGAGCGCCAACCCGAGCGGGGACTCGAGCAGCTCGCGGATGCGGGCGATCACGCGGGCGGCGTCGGCGCCGTAGAGGATGCGGTGGTCGGCGACGAGCGTGAGCGTCATGCGCTTGCCGGGGACGATCGCGCCGTCCACGACGACCGGCGTGTCGCGCAGCGCGCCGACGGCGAGGATCGCCGCCTGCCCGCCGTTGACGATCGCGGTGAACTCGGTCACGCCGAACATGCCGAGGTTGGAGACGGTGAAGGTGCCGCCGGACAACTCGGGCGGGGTGATCTGGCCGGCGCGCACCCGGGCGGCGAGCGCGCGCGCCTCGATGGCGATCTCGCCGAGTGACTTGATGTCCGCGTCGAAGATCGTGGGCACGATCAGCGCGTTCTCGGCGGCGACGGCGACGCCGACGTTGACGCGCTCGTACAGCTCGAAGCGTCCGTCCTTGTACGCGCCGTTCGCGCGCGGGAATTCGCGCAGCGCGAGCGCCGCCGCCTTCACGACGAAGTCGTTGAACGAGGGCGCCGGATGCTCGTCGCTCGCGAGCGCCTTCAACTGCTCTCGCACCGCCACGGCCGCCGCCATGTCGACCTCGGTGGAGACGTGGAAGTCCGGCACGGTCGCCTTCGCCTCCGCCATCCGCCGCGCGATCGTCTGCTGCGTGCGCGACAGCTCCTCCACCGTCGTCTCGCCCTTCCCGCCGCCGCGCTCGGCGGCCGGTGCCGCCGGGGCTGGAGCCGTGTCCGCGACAGGCGCCGTCTCGGCCCGCTCGACGTCCGCCTTCACGATCCGCCCACCCGGACCGGTGCCGCTCAGCGTCGCCAGATCCACGCCCCGCTCCCGCGCCAGCCGCCGCGCGACCGGCGATGCCTTGACGCGCCCGTTCGGCGCGGTCGCGACCCGCTCAGCGGAGCGCTCGCTCACGGCGGGCACCGAGGGGGAGGGAGCGGCTTGCGGCTCGCGGGCAGCAGGCTTCTCGGCGGCAGGCTGCTCGGCCGGCGCCCTCGGCGCGGGCGTGAACCCGCCGCCGCCGATCCGCGCGATCGGCGCGCCGACAGGCAGCGTGTCGCCCTCGGCGGCGACGCGCTGGAACGTGCCGGCGGCGTCGGCCTCGTAGGTCATGTTCGCCTTGTCGGTCTCGATCTCGGCGATCTCGTCGCCGCGCGCGACCTCGGCGCCGTCCTCGACGAGCCATCTGAGGATCGTGCCCTCCTCCATCGAGTCGGACAGGCGGGGCATGACGACGTCGGGCACGGCTCGAATCCTCTCTCAAACGTCGCGCAGCGTCGCCAGCGCGGCGTCGACGACCTGCGGCTCGTGGGGGAACGCGATCTGCTCCAGCGGCTTCGAGTACGGCATCGGCACGTCGGCGCCGGTGACGCGCCCGATCGGCGCGTCGAGGTCGTCGAACGCCTGCTCCTGGATCAGCGCGGCGAGGTTGGCGCCGACGCCGCCGTGCGGCCAGCCCTCCTCGACGATCACGCAGCGGTTCGTCTTGCGCACTGAGGCGAGGATCGTGTCGAGGTCGAGCGGGCGCAGCGTGCGCGGGTCGATCACCTCGGCCGAGACGTCGTGCTGATCCGCCAGCGTCTCGGCGGCCCGCGCGGCGGTCAGCGCCATCCGCGAGATGCCGACGATCGTCACGTCCTCGCCCTCGCGCCGCACCGCCGCTTCGCCGAAGCGCACGAGGTGCTCGCCGTCGTCCGGATCGGGCACGTCGCCGCGCTGGCCGTAGAGGTACTCGTGCTCGATGAAGATCACCGGGTTGTCGTCGCGGATCGCCGACTTCAGGAGCCCCTTCGCGTCCGCCGGCGTTGAGGGGACCGCGACGAGCAGGCCGGGTACGTGCAGGTACAAAGCCTCGAAGCTGTGCGAGTGCGTCGGCCCGAGCTGGTGGCCGGCGCCCTGCGGCATCCGCACGACGAGCGGCACGGCGACCTGCCCGCCGAACATGTAGCGGATGTGCGCCGCGTGGTTGACGATCTGATCCATCGCCAGCAGCGAGAAGTTGATCGTCATCAGCTCGACGACCGGGCGGGTGCCGGTCATCGCCGCGCCCACCCCCATTCCGACGATCGTGTTCTCGGAGATCGGCGTGTCGCGCACGCGCGCCTCGCCGAACTCCTCCAGCAGGCCGGCGGTGACCTTGTAGGCGCCGTTGAAGACGCCGATGTCCTCGCCCATCAGGAACACGCGCTCGTCGCGCGTCAGCTCCTCGCGCAGCGCCTGGTTGAGCGCCTCGCGGTAGCGCATCACCGCCACCCCGCTCACCCGCCCCGTTCGCCGTCGTGCGCGCGCTCGCCGGCGTCCTGGGCCTCGTCGGCCGGTCGCGCCTCGGCGCCGGAGTGCGGCCCCGCCGCGTGCTGGTCGTAGACCTCGCGCGCGGGAATCTCGTGCGCCGCCATCGCGCGCTCGTGCTCCCCGCGATGCGGCTCGACGCCGCGCTCGTCGACCGAGTACCAGCCGCGTACCTGCTCGCCGAGCGCATAGACGTCGTCGTAGAGCGACTCGGGCGCGGGGAAGGGGGAGGCGTCCGCGAAGGCGACCGCCTCGTCCACCTTCGCGACGGCCTGCCGGTCCAGCTCCTCCACGCCCGCTTCGTCGATCACGCCCTCCTCGATCAGCCGCGCTGACCACAGCGCGATCGGGTCGCGTCTGCGCCACTCGGCGACCTGCTCTCTCGTGCGGTACTCCTCCGGATCGGCCATCGAGTGCCCGCGGAAGCGGTAGGTGACCGCCTCGATCAGCATCGGCTGGCGCTCCTCGCGCGCGCGGCGCAGCGCGTCGCCGACGACGCCGCAGGTGTCGGCGACGTCCATCCCGTCGCAGCGCACGCCCGGCACGCCGAACGACTCGCCCTTGCGCTGGAGGTCCGTCACCGCCGAGTGGCGCGCCAGGGCGGTCCCCATCCCGAACTGGTTGTTCGTCACCATGAAGACGACCGGCAATCTCCACAGCGCCGCGAGGTTCATCGTCTCGCCGAACGTGCCCTGGTTGGAGGCGCCGTCGCCGAGCATGCAGAGCGTCGCGTCGTCCGTTCTCAGCAGCTCGGCGGAGAGGCCGAAGCCGGCGGCGATCGGCAGGTTGCCGCCGACGATCCCGTAGCCGCCCATGAAGCGCCGCTCGAGGTCGAACATGTGCATCGAGCCGCCGCGCCCGCGCGAGCAGCCGTCCTGCTTGCCGAACAGCTCCGCCATCACCGCCTCGGGCGGCGTGCCGCGCGCGATCGCGTGGCCGTGCGAGCGGTACGTCGAGATCAGGTAGTCGTGCTCGCGCAGCGCGCGCGCCGCGCCGACGATCGTCGCCTCCTCGCCGATCGCGAGGTGCAGGAAGCCGCCGATCTTCGCCTTCGCGTACAGCTCCCCGGCGCGCTCCTCGAAGCGGCGGATGAGCTGCATCGTCGCGAGCCACTCGCGGGCCGCGTCGGGCGCGGGCAGCGGCGCCGGCACACCACCCGGCCGCTCCCGCCGCTGGCTGGTCGTGGCCATGGCCTTGACCTTACCCCTCGTGCTGCTCCGCGTCTCGCCATGCGGCGAGGAACGCCTCGGCGTCGAGGCGGTTGAGGTCCTCGCGCAGTGCGCGCACGAGGCGGCGGGCCTGCACGGCACGCAGATCCCAGAACAGCACGACCTCGCCGCTGTCGATCTCGACGATCTCGACGTGGTCGATCCGCCGCGGACCGGCGAGCCACGCCGGTCCGGCGCCGCCGCGCGTGACGATCAGGCGGTAGGCGCGCCGCGCGCTGGTCACGTCGCCGTGCCCTCCAGCGCGCGCGCCGCCCGCACGACGGCGTCGGCGCCCTCGAACACGACGTCGCCGAGCGCGATCGCCGGCGTCTGCCGCACGCCGGCGGCGGCTGCCGCGGCGGTGGCGGCGTCGAGCGCGGCGCCGACCGAGCTGCGTCCGAGCGCCTGCACGACCGCGCGCGGGTGCATCTCGCACGCGGCGGCGGCGATCAAAATCGTGTCCTCGTCGAGCGCGCGCCCGCCGGCGAACGCCTGGCGGAAGGCCGCCAGCGCGAACGCGACCGCGCGGCCGATCTGCTTCGCGTAGGTCGCCGCGACCATCGCCGTGCGCATGTCCCGCGTCGCCCACTCGGCCGGCCAGCGCAGCGGCTGGACGTGCTGCGCCCGCGCGGCGCGCTCGACGGCCGCGCGCCGTGCGGCGGCGTCGCCGACCGTGCGGCGGGGCAGCGCCGCCTCGAGGATCGGCACCCACTCCGGCACGACCGGCAGCTCAGCCATCACGCGCTCGCCGGCGAGGTACGCCTCCGGGCTGCCGAGGTCGAACCAGAAGACGGGCTGGACGCGGTCCGGACGCACGGGCTCGCACGCGGCCGGACCGCCGCCATGCTGCGTGACCGAGAGCTCGTGCTCGGACAGCGCGTGCGCTCCTCGGCTACCCGTGGATCAGCCAGCCGTCGGCGGCGCGCGCGGCCTCCATGACGCCCTCCGACAGCGTTGGATGGCCGTGCACCATGCGCGCGACCTCCGGGTAGCCGCCCTCGAGCGCGCGCGCGTTGACGAGCTCCTGGATCAGCTCGGTCGCCTTCGCGCCGATGATGTGGCCGCCGAGCAGCTCGCCGTATCTGCGGTCGCCGACGACCTTGATCAGGCCGGTGCGATCGCCGTAGACGGTGCCCGCGCCGACGGCGCCGTAGGGCACTCTGCCGACGACGACGTCGTGACCGGCGTCCTTCGCCTGCTGCTCGGTGAGGCCGAACGAGGCGACGTTCGGCATGCAGAAGGTCGCGCGCGGGATGTCGACGTACGCGATCGGATGCGTCTCGTTCCCGGCGATGTCCTCGGCGGCGATGATGCCCTCGTCGGAGGCCTTGTGCGCGAGCGCGGGGCCGGGGACGATGTCGCCGATCGCCCAGATCCCTCTCGCGGAGGTGCGCAGCGCGCCGTCGACCACCAGCAGGCCTCTGTCGTCGACCTTCACGCCCGCTTCGTCGAGGCCGAGGCCCTCGACGTCGGCGCCGCGGCCGGCGGCGATGATCAGGTAGTCGACCTCGCCCGACTCGCCGCCGTAGGTGAAGCTGACCTTGTCCTTGCCGTCTCTCACGTTCTCCACGAGCGTTCTCGTGAAAATCTGCATGCCCTGTCTCTTGAGCCCGCGCTCGGCGAGTCTCGAAATCTCTGCGTCCTCGGTCGGCAGCACGCGCTCGAGCGCCTCGAACAGCAGGACCTCGACGCCGAGCCGCGCGTAGGCGGACGCGATCTCCGCGCCCGACGCGCCCGCGCCGACGACGGCGATCCGTCTCGGCAGCGACTCGAACGCCCACGCCTCCTCGGTGCCGATCACGCGGCCGCCGAACTGCGTTCCCGGGATCGGCTTCTTGACCGAGCCGGTCGCGAGGATGATGCCCTTGCTCGCCGTGTACTCGGTTCCATCCTTGGCCGCGCCGACGCGCACCGTGCCGTTGCCCGTCACCGCCCCGAGGCCCTCGATCACGTCGATGCCGTTCTTTCTGAAGAGGCCGCTGACGCCGCCGGTGAGCGTCTTGATCACTCTCTGGCGACGCACGCTCACCTGCGCGAAGTCGATCGAGTGACCTGAGACCTTGATGCCGAACTCGCCGGCCTCCTCGATCTCGCTGACGATGTCGGCGGTGCGCAGCACAGCCTTGGCGGGGATGCAGGCGTAGTTGAGGCATCGGCCGCCGACCTGGTCCTTCTCGACGACGGCGGTCCGCATCCCGAGCTGCGCGGCGCGGATCGCCGCGACGTACCCCCCGGGACCGGAACCGATGACGATGCAGTCGTATGCGGATTCGGGCATGGCGGCGAGTCTATGTCACCCCCTCCGCCGGCCGCTTTTCGGGGCTGGGGCTACCCCCCGTTCAGCGGGTGAGCGACGCGCCGAGCGCGGCCTTGAAGGCGTCGGGCAGCGGCATCGATCTGCCGGCGGCGTAGTCGTAGCCGACGACCACGCCGTAGCCCTCGGCGAGCAGGCGGTCGTCGCCGCCGGCGAACATCGCGAACTCGAGTCTCGCGCTCGAGCGGCGGACCTCGCCGGGCCGGATGCAGCAGCGGATCTCCTCGCCGAAGAAGGCGGGCGCGCGGTAGTTGATCTTGCACTCGGCGAAGATCAGGCCGAACTCGCGGCGAGTGAGCGGGTCCTCCCCGAACAGCTCCGAGAGGTAGGTGATCCGCGCGTCCTCGAAGAAGGTGAGGAACGCGACGTTGTTGACGTGGCGCATCGCGTCGAGGTCGCCGAAGCGGACGCGGTCGACGTACGACCAGGGCCAGTCGGCGGGCGCGCCCATCGGCCGCGCGGCGCCGTCGCGCGCCACGCTCACGGCGTCGGTCTCCGCTGCGGCATCTGGATGCGCGCCATCGCGCGGATCAGCTTCCAGAACAGCGTGCCGCAGATCGCGAGCACGAGCACGGCCCGCACCGCACCGTCGACGCTCGACGCGACGAGCAGCGACAGCGCGGCCGCGACGCACGAGATGCCGAGGATCACCTCGAACCCGAGCACCGCCCAGTAGCGCGCCTGCCACATCCCGGCCGCGGCCACGAGCAGCACCGCGCCGACGCCGACCGTCCCGGCGAAGGTCGTGCCGTGCACGCGCACGCCGGCGAGGTAGAGGACGACGTTCAGCAGCCCGACGGCGGCCGCGAGGACCGCCGCGACGGTGACCGCGCCCGGTCGCTCGCCCGCGGCGAGCGGCTGAAGCTGCGCGCGGATCTCCGCGTTGCGCTCCTCGGAGCTTCTGCGCGGGGGGCGCGCGGCGGACGCTGCGGCTGCGCCGCGCTGCCCGCGCTTGCGGCTACGCGGCACCGGCGACCGCCTCCTGCGCCAGCGCGCCGCGCAGCGCGCGCGCCGTCGCCTCCGGATCGGCCGCCTCGGTCAGCGCGCGCACCACGACGATCCGCCGCGCGCCCGCCGCCGCCACGTCGCCGGCGTTGCCGACGTCGATCCCGCCGATCGCGAACCACGGCACCGCGCGCGGCGCGGCCGCCGCGTGGCGCACCAGCTCCAACCCTACGGCGGGTCGCCCCGGCTTCGTCGGCGTCGCGAGGATCGGGCCGACCGCGAAGTAGTCGACATCCGCGACCGCGGCGTCCTCGACCTGCGCGGGCGTGTGCGTCGAGCGGCCGATCAGCACGTCCTCGCCCACGAGCGCGCGCGCGTCGGCGACCGGCATGTCGTCCTGCCCGACGTGCACGCCATCGGCGTGTGCCGCGGCGACGAGCTCCGGCCGATCGTTGAGCACGAACAGCGCGTCGTGCGCATCGCACGCCGCGCGAAAGGCGCTCGCCGCCGCCAGCAGCGCGGCATCGTCCACCGCCGGATCCTTCTCGCGGAGCTGCACGACGTCCACCCCGCCGCGCAGCGCCGCGTCGAGGAACGCGCGCAGGTCCCCGCGCCCGTCGCCCGCCATGCCGCAGACGAGGTAGAGCCGTGCGCGCTCGAGCCGCACGCGTCGCGCGTCGCCGATCGAGGTCGTCATCGTTCCTGCATCTTGGCAGCCGCTCGGCGCGCCGCGACGCGGGCTCACGCCCGCAGCCCCTCGAGCAGCGCGAGCAGCGGCCCTTCGACCTCGGCGCGCGCGGCGGCGGGGTCGGCGGCGTTGGCGATCAGCATCGACGCCTCGACCATCGCGCCCATCAGCATGTGCGCGAGCGGCTGCACGTCGCGACGGCGCAGGACGCCGCCGTCCATCGCCTCGCCCAGCGCCATCGTGAGCACGCCGAGCCAGTGCTGCGCGTCGACCTCGCGCCACTCGGCCCAACCGAGCACGGCGGGTGCGTCGAGGTGGGAGATCCGGATCACGGCGGGGTCCTCACAGAGGTCGAGGAACGCATGCATGCCGCGCGTGAGCGCCTCCCACGCGTCGGCGCTGCCGGCCGTCTGCGCGACGATCTGCGCGAGCAGCTCCTCGGCGAGCTGGTTGTGCACAGCGCGGAAGAGGTCGCGCTTGTCGGCGAAGTGGTGATAGAGCGCGCCGCGCGTGACGTGGGCGGCGCGCACGATCTCCTCCGTGCCAACGTCGGCGTAGCCGCGGGCGGCGAACAGCTCCCGCGCGACGCGCAGCAGCTCGGCGCGTGTCGCGGCAGCCTGCTCCTCGCGTGGCATACCGTCTGTATGCTAGGACATACAACCTGTATGTGAGAGGAGCGGCGACATGGCGAACCTCAACGCGGACTGGCGCGCCGACGAGCTGGGACCGGCGCGGATCCTCCAGCTCGACGGCGGCGCGCTGCGCGCGCACGTGAGCGGCGAAGGCCCGGCGGTCGTGTTCGTCCACGGCGTGCTCGTCAACGCGAACCTGTGGCGCAAGGTCGTGCCGCGGCTCGACGGCTTCACGCGCGTGGCGATCGACATGCCGCTCGGCTCGCACCTCGCGCCGATGCCGGCGCGCAAGCTCACCCCCGACGATCTCGCCGCGCTGATCGGCGAGGCGGTGCAGGCGCTCGGTCTGCGCGACGTCACGCTCGTCGGCAACGACACCGGCGGCGCGCTCTGCCAGATCGCCGCCTCGCACCGGCCGGAGTGGCTCGGCCGGCTCGTGCTGACCTCGTGCGACGCGTTCGAGCACTTTCCGCCGTTCGCGTTCAAGCCGCTGTTCCGGACACTTGCCGCGCCCGGCGGCGCGCGCGCCGCGCTCGCGCCGCTGCGCGCGCGGGCGCTGCGGCGCCTGCCGGTCGCCTACGGCCTGCTCACGCACACGCCGATCGCGGACGCCCCATCGGACTCCTACATACTGCCGGCGCTCGAGCGCGCCGACGTGCGCGCCGATCTGCGGCGCGTCTGCGCCGGCGTCGACGCGCGCCACACGCGCGAGGCGGCCGAGCGGCTGCGCGCGTTCGACCGACCGGCGCTGATCGCCTGGTCGGCCGACGACCGCTTCTTCCCGCGCGCCGACGGCGAGCGGCTCGCGGCGTCGATTCCCGGCGCGCGCTTCGAGCTGGTCGCCGGCGCCCGCACCTTCTCGCCGGAGGACAGACCCGAGCGCCTCGCCGAGCTGATCGCCGCGTTCGCGCGCGAGACGGTCGGGAGCACGCCATGAGCGCCGTACGCGGCCGCGCGATCTGACCGCGGCGCCCCGCGAGGCGGCGCTACCATCGCTCGTACGGGAGCCCCTCGAACCGGGCTGAGAGGGCGGCGCTCCGGCCGCCGACCGTCAGAACCTGATCCGGGTCATGCCGGCGCAGGGAAGGAGCACGTGCCCCACACCACCGACTCGTTCGACGTCGCGATCGTGGGCGGCGGGATCGCCGGCCTCGCGGTCGCCTGGCGCGCGCAGCAGCGCGGCCTGCGCACGGTCGTGCTCGAGCGCGACCGCCTCGCGCGCGGCGCGACGCACGTCGCCGCCGGCATGCTCGCGCCGATCAGCGAGGCGCGCGTCGGCGAGCGCGGGCTGCTCGCGCTCAGCCGCGCCTCGCTCGCGCGCTACCCCGAGTTCGTGGGCGTGCTCGCGGACGCGTCCGGCCGCGACCCCGGCTGGAGCGCGTGCGGCACGCTGCTCGTCGCGCGCGACCGCGACGAGGCGGAGGCGCTCGAGCGCGAGCTGGTCGAGCGCGAGGCGATGGGCCTTCCGGTCGAGCGGCTGCTGCCGAGCGAGGCGCGCCGGCGCGAGCCGGCGCTGGCGCCGACGCTGCGGCTCGCGCTCGACATCCCCGACGATCACGCGATCGATCCGCGCGCGCTGAGCGCGGCGCTCGCCGTCGCGGTCGAGCGCGCGGGCTGCGCGCTGCGCGAGGGCGTTGACGTCGCGCGCGTCGTGCTCGCCGACGACGGGGAGCGCGTAAGCGGCGTCGAGCTGACCGGCGGCGCGCGCATCCACGCCGACCAGGTCGTGATCGCCGCCGGCGCGTGGACCGGCGCGCTCGACGGGCTTCCCGCGCACGCGCGAGTACCGGTGCGCCCGGTCAAGGGCCAGATCATGCGCCTGCGCGACCCGGCCGGCGCGGGGCTGCTGACGCGCGTAGTCCGATTCGCAGCGGGTACCAGCTACCTCGTTCCGCGCGGCGACGGCCGCTATGTCCTGGGCGCGACGATGGAGGAGCAGGGCTTCGACACCGCGCCGACCGCCGGCGGGATCTTCGAGCTGCTGCGCGACGCGATCGAGCTGGTCCCCGGCGTGAGCGAGCTGGCGATCGAGGAGGTCGCCGCCGGCCTGCGTCCGGGCACGCCCGACAACGCGCCGGCGCTCGGTCCGGGCGCGCTGCCCGGTCTCCAGTGGGCGGCCGGCTGCTTCCGCCACGGGATCCTGCTGGCGCCGATCGTCGCCGACGCGCTCGCCGCGACGCTCGTCGGCGAGCCGCTGCCCGCGGCGGCCGCGCCGTTCGCCGCGACGCGCTTCGCACCGACGCCGGCGACGAAGCCGGCGCGCGAGGCGGTGGCGTCGTGAACGTCCAGCTCAACGGCGAGTGGCGCGACATCGCCGACGGCGCGACCGTCGCCGACGCGGTCGCGCTGCTCGGCGTCCCGCTCGACGCGCGCGGCGTCGCGGTCGCGGTCGATCGCGAGGTCGTGCGGCGCGGCGCGTGGGCCGGGACGGCGCTGACCTCGGGCGCACGTGTCGAGGTCCTGACCGCGATCCAAGGGGGATGATGTGCCCATGAGCATCGAGGCCGACACGACGCTCGCGGACCCGCTCGTCATCGCCGGCCGGACGTTCGGCTCGCGCCTGCTGCTCGGCACCGGCGGCTTCCGCTCGCTGGAGGAGATGGGCGAGGCGATCCGCGTCAGCGGCAGCGAGCTGGTGACGGTCGCGCTGCGCCGCGTCGACCCGACCCAGCGCGGCTCGATCATGGACGTGCTCGCCAACGCCGGCGTGGACGTGCTTCCGAACACCGCCGGCTGCTACACCGCGCGCGACGCGATCACGACCGCGCAGATGGCGCGCGAGGCGTTCGAGACCGACTGGGTCAAGCTCGAGGTGATCGGCGACGACCGCACGCTGCTGCCCGACGCCGTCGAGCTGCTGGCGGCCGCCGAGGCGCTTGTCGCCGACGGCTTCGTCGTGCTGCCGTACACGACCGACGACCCGATCCTCGCGCGCCGGCTGGAGGACGTCGGCTGCGCGGCGGTGATGCCGCTCGGCTCGCCGATCGGCTCGGGGATGGGGATCCGCAACCCGTACAACATCGCGATCATCCGCGAGCGCACCGAGCTGCCCGTCGTGCTCGACGCCGGCGTCGGCACCGCCTCCGACGCGGCGCTCGCGATGGAGCTCGGCTGTGACGCGGTCCTGTGCGCCAGCGCGATCTCGCGCGCGCACGACCCCGTCGCGATGGCGCGCGCGATCCGCGCCGGCGTCGAGGGCGGTCGCCTCGCACACCGCGCTGGCCGCATCCCGCGCCGCCTGCACGCCGAGGCCTCGACGCCGGACGCCGGGCTGCCGCAGTTCGGCGCGGACGCGCCAGCCGCGACGCCGCACGATGCCTGACCAGCGCGCCGCCGCCGCGACGTCCGTCTCGCCGCGGCTCGACACCCTGCTCGACCGCTGGGAGGCCGCCTGGAGCGAGCGCGACGCGAGCGCGTTCGCGCCGCTGTGCGACGCGGCCGTCCAGTACGAGGATCCGCTGACGCGCGCGCCGCTGATCGGCGTCGAGGAGGTGGCCGCGCACGCCGAGCTGCTGTGGCAGGCGTTCCCGGACGTGCGCGTCGAGCGCGCCGGCGAGCGCCTCGCCGACGCGGCCGGCCGCTTCGTCGCGGCGCCGTGCAAGCTCGCCGGCACGCACCGCGGTCCGCTCGGCGGCCTGCCGGCGACGCGGCGCTTCGTCGTGGTGCACGCGGTCGTCTGGTGCGAGCTGCGCGCCGGGCGACTGCTGCGCGTGCGCGCGTTCTTCGACCGCTACGACGCCGCCGTGCAACTCGGCCTGCTGCCCGCCGCCGGCACGCTCGGCGAGAAGGCGCTGCTGACGCTGCGCGGCTTCGGCCTGCGCTCGCGCGGCGGCTGAGCGCGGCGCTCAGCGCGTGCGCAGCGTCGCAAGCACCGGCGCGTGGTCCGACAGCGCACCGCGATCCAGCTCCGTGCCGGTCGCGTCGAGCGCGAACCCGCGCGCGAAGACGAAGTCGACGTCATGGCCGCCCGCCTCGACGAAGCCGGCCACGCGCGGGTCGCGCACGTTCAGGTCGCCGCCGAGCACGAGCGGCGCCTCGCCCGCCCAGCGCAGCGCCGCCTCACGCGCGCGGGCGAGATCCGCGCGGGCGCGCGCGTCGTGATGGACGCTCGCGTGGAGGTTCGCGAACCAGCGTCCGCCGTCTCGCACCCGCACCGCATGCACGACGCGCCGCTCCGGCCAGACGCGCAGCCGGAGCCGCGCGTGCGCCGCGATCCCGCCGAGGCCGCGCACGAGGATCGCGTTGCAGCCGCCGCCGTTCGCCTTCAGCAGCTCCGGGCGTCGCGACGCGACCGCGCGGCGCAGCGGCGGCAGCGCGTTGCGCGAGGTGAGCGCCGAGCGCGCGTCCGCCTCGCATGCGCGCGCCAACGCGAGCGGCCACCACGGCGGGACCTCCTGAAGCAGCGCGACGTCCCACGCCCACGACGACAGCCGCCGCGCGAACGCGTCGAGCAGGTCCTCGTCGCGCGGCGGCAGCGCACGGCCGTGGAAGAGGTTCCACGTCAGCACGCGCAGTCGCATCACCTGACCGTACACTTGCGCGCTTGCCGCGCCATCTGCTCACCGGAGAGGAGCTGACCCGCGACGAGCTGCTCGCGCTCGTCGAGCGCGCGCTCGCGCTGAAGGCCGAGCCGCTCGCCTCCGACGCGCTCGCCGGCAAGCACGTCGCGCTGATCTTCCAGAAGCCCTCGACGCGCACGCGTATCTCGTTCGAGACGGGCGTCGTCGAGCTCGGCGGCCACCCGCTGATCCTGCGTCCCGACGAGATGCAGCTCGCGCGCGGCGAGGCGGTGCGCGACACCGCGCTCGTGCTCTCGCGCCACGTGCACGCGATCGGGATCCGCACCGGACCCGACGAGCTGGTCGCGGAGCTCGCCTCGCACGCGAGCGTTCCCGTGATCAACATGCTCACCGCCGGCCATCATCCCTGCCAGGCGCTCGCCGATCTCGTCACGCTGCGCGAGACGTTCGGGCGGCTGGAGGGGCTCACGCTCGCCTACGTCGGTGACGGCAACAACGTCGCGCGCTCGCTCGCGATCCTCGGCGGACTGGCCGGCGTCGAGGTGCGGATCGCCTCGCCGCCCGGCTATCGGATCGAGCCGGTCGCCGGGGCGCTGCTGACCGAGGACCCGCACGAGGCGGTCGCCGGCGCGCACGCCGTCTACACCGACGTCTGGGTCTCGATGGGCGACGAGCAGACGGCGGACGAGCGCCGCGCGGCGCTCGCGTCATACCGCGTCGACGACGCGCTGCTCGATCGCGCCGCCCCCGACGCGATCGCCTTGCACGACCTTCCCGCACATCCCGGGGAGGAGATCAGTGCAGATGTGTTGTATGGAACCCGGCAACGCATCTGGGATCAGGCCGAGAACCGCCGGCACGCGCAAAAGGCGCTGTTGGAGTTGCTGCTGCGGTAGCCTCGCGCCCGATCGGTCCGTCTGTCCATACCGAGGAGCATCGATGCCCCAGCCGAAGTCCCCCGCTGCGAGAAGAGCGAGCAGAGGCGCTAGAAGAGCCGCTGCCGCACGCAGACCGGCTGCCAGACGTGCCGCAGCCGCCAGCAGACCTGCCGCCCGTAGCGCCGCGGCGAGAAGACCGGCGCGCAGAGCGGCGGCGAGAAGAGCGGCCGCGAGAAGACCCGCCCGCGCGGCGGCTGCCAGAAGAGCGGCTCGCGCCGCGACGGCGAGAAGACCCGCCCGCAGAGCGGTCGCGAGAAGAGCGGCGACCAGAAGAGCGGCGAGCAGGAGACCCGCTCGCGCGGCGACGGCGAGACGCCCGGCCGCGAGACGCCCGGCGGCGAGAAGAGCCGGCGCGAGAAGAGCGAGCGCGAGACGCGCGACCAGAAGAGCCCGCCCAGCCACCTCGGCGCCGAGACGTGCGACCGGCGCCGCGGGCGGTCGGGCGGGCGGGCGGGCGGCCGATCCGGTCGCCCAGCTCGTCGACGCGCTGCGCGAGCAGCTCTCCAACCGCGTGTTCGAACCGCGCGATCTCGTCGTGCTCGCCTCGGAGGCGATCCGCGAGGTCGTCGACGACGCGGTCCAGCGTGGCCCGGTCACGAGAGGCGACGCGCAGGACCTCGTCGGCGAGCTCGTGCGCAAGGGCCGCGCGCAGAAGGACGACGTGCTCGCGAACCTCGACGAGCTGCTCGGCAAGGGCGTCGAGCAGCTCGAGCAGCTCGCGAGGAAGCTCGACGACACGACCGCGAGGGCGCGCCGCGCCGAGTCGGTCGAGCGGCTGATGAGCAGCGCCGAGCGCGCGCGCAGAGCGGTCGGACGCAGACGGTAACGTCGTCCGAAGGCGGCCGCTTGCGGTCGCCGGAGGGCGAAAGGGAGAGGCGGCGCCGCCTCAGCGCGGCGCCGCCTCCAGTCCCAGGTCCGCGAGCAGCGCGCCGAAGTCGAGCTCGGCGCCGGTCAGCTCGCCGAGCAGCTCCTCCGCGCTCAGCCGCTGCCCGTCGCGCCACAGCGCGCGCAGCGCCTGGCCCGCCTCGGGCCGCTCGAACCAGCGCGCGCCGAAGCGCTCGCGCAGGTGCGCGCGCAGATGCGTCTCGAGCGCCCACGCGCGCAGGTAGCAGGCGACGTAGAAGCCGGGGTCGAGGTCGGCGAGGTAGGTCTCGCGCGGCCAGCGCACGCGCGCGGCGGCGCTGAGCAGCGTCGCGTAGCGCTCGCGCAACGCGCCGTCGTCCGGCGGGTCGACGGCATGCACGTCGAGCTCGTACGCCAGCTTCGCGCAGTAGCGGCGCAGGTAGATCAGCCGCGTCGCGCGCGCGTGCGCGGCGAGCGCCCCGTCCGGGTCCTCCACGCCGAGCCGTGCGCGCAGCCACTCGCGGTCCTCGGCGAGATGGTCGAACAGGAACGCGAACGCCTCCGTCACCGCGTTGTCGCCGAGGTGGCGGTACTCGAACGGCAGCGCCGGGTCGACGTGCGCGTAGTGCTCGACGTGGCCGCCCTCGTGCAGCAGCGCGACGAAGTCGTCGCGGCCGCCGATCGGCGGCACGACGAGCCGCACGTCGTCGGGAACTCTGACGGCGACGCAGAAGGCGCGCGGCGACTTCGCGGGGCGCGACTCGACGTCGAGGTGGACGTTGCGCTGCGTCGCCGCGTCGATCCCGAGCCCGGCGAGCGTCGCCTGGAAGCTCGGCAGGAGCTGTGTGCGGTCGAACGCCGCGTCCGCCTCGGCGAAGCGGAACAGGCGCGGCAGGTCGGCGCGCGCGAGCCGCGCGAGCGACGTGTCGAGCGTGCGCTCGACGACCGGTCCGACGAGCGGCGCGTACGCGTCCTCGGTCGCGTCGGTGAAGGTCGCGGTCGCGCGCGCGAGGCGGTCGAGGTCGAAGCCCTTGAGCTGCTCGCACAGCGCGCGGTAGCTCTCCCAGCCCAGCGCGCGCGCGGTCGCGCGGGTGCGCTCGAGCATCTCCGCATAGAGCGGGTTGAGGTGCGTCTCGGTCACCTCCAGCCGCGCCGCTTCGATCGCCGCCCGGCGTGCCGCGTCGGTGTCGTTGGCCTGCACGATCGTCGCCTCGCGGAACGGGATCGCCGCGCCGTCGCCGTCCAGCGACAGGACGAGGCCGGCCTCGCGCTGCGCCAGCTCCGCCTCCAGGTCGGTCGAGATGAGCCCGAGGTGACCCTCGATCGCGAAGTCGAGCAGCATGCGCGCGCGCCGCGCCGCGTCCTCGCCGCGGGCGGCGGCGGCGTCGGCCTGCTCGCGCAGCCGCGCGACCGAATCGGCCGTGAACAGGTCGGCGTGCCGCGCGTAGATCGGCTCGATGTCGAACTCGGCTCTGAGGCCCGCGAAATGCGCGTGATACTCCTCGCCGAGCTCCGCCGTGAACGCCTCGGCCTCCTGTCGGTACGCGGCGAGGTCCATGAGCGTGCGATGCTAGCTCCCATGTCCACCGCCTTGACGAGACGCCAGCGCCCGAACCGCGGCGATGAGCTGGAGCTGACGATCGACTCGCTCGCGTTCGGCGGCAACGGCGTCGCGCGCCACGACGGCTACGTCGTGTTCGTCGTCGGCGCGGTGCCGGGCGACCGCGTGCGCGCGAGAGTCACCCGCCCCAAGCGCGACTACGCCGAAGCGATAACGCTGGAGATACTCGACCCGTCACCGGAGCGGATCCCGGCGACCGCCCCGCACCCGGGCGTGCCGTGGCAGGTGCTGCCCTACGCGCGCCAGCTCGAGATCAAGGCCGCGCAGGTCGAGGACGCGCTGCGGCGGATCGGCAAGCTCGACGGCTTCGCGATGGAGCCGATCGTGCCGGCGGTCGAGCAGTGGCGCTACCGCAACAAGCTCGAATACTCGTTCGGGACCGAACCCGACGGGGAGCTCGTGTACGGCTTCCACGCGCCCGGCCACTGGGAACGGATCGTGCCGATAGACGACTGCCTGATCGCCTCCGAGCGTTCGAACGTCGCGAGCCGGCAGGTGCTCGAGTGGTGCCGCTCGCAAGCGCTGACCGCCTACGACCGCCGCACGCACGAGGGCGTGCTGCGCAACCTCGTCGTGCGCGAGGGCCGGCGCACCGGCCAGATCCAGGTGCGGCTCGTGACGATGCCCGGCGCGCTCGACGTCGACGGGCTCGCGGAGGCGGTCGACTGCGACGGCCTGCTGTGGACCCAGTTCGACGGCGTCGGCGAGACGACCGCGCTCGGCGAGACGGAGCTGATCGCGGGGTCCGACTACCTCGACGAGGAAGTGAACGGGCTGCGCTTCCGCATCTCGCCGCACGCCTTCTTCCAGACCAACACCGAGATGGCGGAGCGGCTCTACGCGCTCGCCGGCGAGTACGCCGCGCTGAGAGGCTTCGAGCGCGTGTACGACCTCTATTGCGGGATCGGCACGATCGGCCTGACGCTGGCGCCGCGGGCGGCGGAGCTGTGGGGTTTGGAGCTGATCGAGCCGGCGATCGCCGACGCGATCTCGAACGCGCGCCTGAACGAGATCGACAACGCCCATTTCTTCGCGGGCGACGTGCGCGTGGCGCTGAGAGAGCTGGTCGCGCGCGCGGGCTCGCCCGACGTCGTCGTGGTCGACCCGCCGCGCGCCGGGCTGTCGACCAAGGTCGTCAGACGGATGATCGACGCCGCGCCGAAGCGGGTCGTCTACGTCTCCTGCAATCCGACGACGCTCGCTCCCAACGCGGCGCAGTTCGTCGAGGCCGGCTACGTCCTGCGCAGAGTCACCCCGGTCGACATGTTCCCGCAGACGCCGCACATCGAGTGCGTGGCGCTGCTGGAGCGCGGCTGACCGGCTCCGCGCGTGAGTGCTCGGCGCTAGCGTCTGCGCCGTGGCCGGCGTGCGCATCGACGAGCTGACGATCGCCGACGACCCGGCGGCGTGGGCCGCGCTCGGGTTCGCGGTCGCGGGCGACGTCGTTCGCGTCGGCGACGTCGCATTGCGCCTCGCCGGCCGCGCCGCCGGCCGCGGGCTCGTCGGGTGGACGCTGCGCGGGGCCGCGAGCGACCGGCTCGACGGGCTGCCGACGCGGTTGGTCGAGGCGAGCGCCGGCTCGGGCGTCGCGCCGCCGCACCCGAACGGCGTCGTCGCGCTCGACCACGTCGTCGCGATCGCGCCCGCGCTCGACCGCACCGTCGCGGCGCTGGAGGCGGCCGGTCTCGACCTGCGGCGGGTCCGCGAGCAGCCGACGCCGGCGGGTGCGCCGCGGCAGGCGTTCTTCCGCCTCGGCGCGGCGATCCTGGAGGTCGTCCAGGCGCCCGACGACGCGATCGAGCGCAGCGGCGGTCCCCATGGCCCGGCGTTCTTCTGGGGCCTGGCCTTCAAGGTCGCCGACCTCGACGCGACCGCCGCCCACATCGGCGAGGAGCGCTGCGGCCCGCCGCGCCCCGCCGTCCAGCCCGGCCGCCGCATCGCCACGCTGCGCCGCGCGGCCGGCTTGGCGCTGCCGGTGGCGCTGATGACGGAGTGAGACCGGCTCTCGCGAGCACACCGTCGATGCGGTTGTCACGTTGGCAGAGGCGACCTATCCTTGGCTTGCGATTGCAGTAGCAGTTGGATGCCATGTGCTTCCAAGTTGCAAACGGGCCGGGGGGAGCCACCCCCGGCCCGTTGCGTTCCGCACTGACACGGAGCCTGCCGTCGATGCGGACTCGCGCGGCGGTCTCTGCGTCAGCGCCGCCGGTCGACGAGCCGGTCGATGACCAGCAGAGCCACCAGCAGCGCGATCGCCGTAGCAGTAGCTGCCATGTCTCCCTCCTTTCGTAGCCGGATGGCGTCCGAAGGACGCCGGGGCTGACAGGCCCCGACCAGTCCCGACGTCCGGAGGGATCGGATGGCAGAAGCTGCTCCGCCGTGCGTGCACGACGTTATGGCCGCGTAGGCGGTTTGTCGCCACCGCATATCTGTGATCGGGTAAAGACTCTGCGCAAGCGCCGATGCCGGCTCTCGCGGCGACGCGTCTTGACAGAATCCGGAGCGATGGCGGCGGGTGGACAGCGCGGGACGGGCGGTCGGGGCGCGGTCGTGGTGACCGGCGCGTCGAGCGGGATCGGGGAGGCGTGCGCGCGGCGGCTCGCCGGGCTCGGCTTCGACGTCTTCGCCGGCGTGCGCAAGCGCGAGGACGGGGAGCGGCTCCAGCGCGAGATCGCGAGTGTGACGCCGCTGATCCTCGACGTGACCGACGGCGACTCGATCGCGCAGGCGGCGCGGACCGTGGACGAGCAGACCGGCGGCCGCGGCCTCGCCGGACTCGTCAACAACGCCGGCGTCGCCGTCCCCGCGCCGATCGAGCACCAGCCGATCGACGACTTCCGCCGCCAGCTCGAGGTCAACCTGATCGGCCAGGTCGCCGTCACGCAGGCGTTCCTGCCGCACCTGCGCACCGCCAGAGGCCGGATCGTGAACATGAGCTCGATCGGCGGCAAGGTCGCCGTCCCGCTGCTCGGCGCCTACGCCGCCTCCAAGTTCGGCCTTGAGGGCTTCAGCGACAGCCTGCGCCGCGAGCTGCGCCCGTGGGGCATCCGCGTCGCGGTCGTCGAGCCGGGCACGATCGCGACGCCGATCTGGGACAAGGGCATCGCCTCCGGCGACGAGCTGACCCGGACGCTCCCGCCCGCGGCGCAGCGCGACTACGGCCCGCTGATCGCGACCGTGCGGACCGCCTCCGAGCAGGGCGCGAGGACGGGCCTCCCGCCCGACGCCGTCGCCAAGGACGTCGCCCGCGCGCTGACGGCGCGCAAGCCGAGGACGCGCTACCTCGTCGGCCGCGAGGCGAAGTCGCGCGCGCTGCTCGCCCGCATCACCGGCGACCGCGCGATCGACGCGGCGGTCGCCAGAGTCATGCGATGGGGCTGAGGACCCGCGGACCCGCGGGCTAGACTCCGTCGCCGCCATGCGCGCCGCCACGATCCGCGACAACGAGATCCACGTCGAGGAGCACCCGGACCCGACGCCCGGCAAGGACGAGGTGCTCGTGCGCGTTCGCGCCGCCGGCCTCAACGGCGCCGACATGATGCAGCGCCGCGGGCTCTACCCGGCGCCGCCCGGCTGGCCGCCCGACATCCCCGGACTGGAGATCGCCGGCGAGGTGCTGGAGAACGGACCGGGCGCGGCGCGCTTCGATCCGGGCGACCGCGTGATGGCGATCGTCGGCGGCGGCGGACAGGCCGAGCTGGCGGTCGTGCACGAGCGGATGCTGATGCCGGTCCCCGCCGCGCTCGCCTGGCCGCGGGCGGGCGGCTTCCCGGAGGTCTTCGCGACCGCGCACGACGCGCTCTTCCCGCAGGCCGGCTTGCAGCCCGGCGAGCGGCTGCTCGTGCACGGAGGCGCGGGCGGCGTCGGCACGGCCGCGATTCAGCTCGGCGCGGCGATCGGCGCACGCGTCACCGCCACCGTGCGCCACCCCGGCAACCGCGAGCAGGTCGCGCGGCTGGGCGCGACCGCGATCGAGCCGGAGGGCTTCGAGCAGCACGGCCCGTTCGACGCGATTCTTGAGCTGGTCGGCGCCCCCAACCTCGACGCCAACCTCGACGCGCTCGCCGTCAACGGCCGCATCGTCGTGATCGGCATCTCCGCCGGCGCGAAGGCCGAGCTGAACCTCGCGAAGCTGATGTACAAGCGCGGGCGCGTGATGGGCTCGACGATGCGCGCCCGGCCGCTGGAGGAGAAGGCGCTGATGACGCGCGGCCTCGAGCGCCACGTGCTGCCGCTCGTGGAGGCCGGCGCGATCGACGTGCCAGTCGCCGAGACGTTCCCGCTCGACCAGGCGCAAGCCGCCTACGAGCGCTTCGCCGCCGGCGGCAAGCTCGGCAAGCTCGTGCTGCTGCCCTGAGCGCCGGCCGCCGATCGCCGGCAGGCTACCCGGCCCGCGGCACGCGACGACTCAATACGGCGGCAGCGCCGCGTACCACTCGCCGAGCATGCGGAAGGCCTGCCAGAACGCGCGCTTGGCGTGCTCCTCGTCCAAGGACTCGTCGATGCACGGCACGTACAGCGCCTCGATCGACGGCGTCAGCCGCTGGAGCGCGCCGGGCTCGGCGACGAGCGTCCGCGACAGCGGGATCTCCAGCTCGTTGACGACGTCGAGCGCGTCCTCGCCCATCACGACGACGATCTTCGGCGCCACGATCGCGAGCTCCTCGATCAGGCGCTCGACGCACGCGGGGTCCGCGAGCGACGGGTCCGGCAGCGGGCACTTGACGCACAGCGTCCCGTAGACGGCGAGCGGGTCGATCGACAGGCGCTTGAGCGACTTCATCAGCGCCGCGCCGGCGCGGCCGTAGAAGGCGACGCCCTCCTCGATCTCGGAGGGCCGCGGGTGGTGCTTGACCAGGAAGATGTCGGCCTGCGGATGGCCGGACCCCAGCACCGGCATCAGGTTGCCGCGCGGGCAGTGGTCGCACTCCTGAAGCTCGCGGGTGAAGGCGTTCAGCTCGCGGATCGCCCGCTCGAGGTACTTCTCGCGGATCTCGTCATCGGTGATGGGCATGCTGGGGGGAAGATTGGACGCGCCCCCGGCATGTCCCTCCCCTTGCATCAGGACTTGCGCGCCGCCCGCCGGACCCGCCGCTCGCGCGAGGCTGCGCGAGCCGCTCTCGGCACGGCTCTCGTCTGGAGGAACTTCAACGCCTGCACATAGAGCAGGGAGGCCGGCGTGCGGACGATGTCGGCCTCGCGCAGCGCCTCCATGAACTCGTCCGGTCCGTCGAAGTCCGGCATCCGAATCCGCACCGAGCCGAGCCCCTGCGCGACGTGCGCGTCCGAGCCGGCGCCCGCCGGAATCCGGTACTTGGCCGCGAAGCGGGCGGCCTCCTCGTTGAACTCCTGGATCGCCACGCGCGGGTTGAAGACCTCGATCGCGTCGACGTCGTCGAGCACCGCGGTGAGGTGCTCGTAGTCGGGCACCGCGTGCATGCGGTCGAACGGGTGGGGGACGTAGACGATCCCGCCCTGGCGCTTGATCTCGGCGATCGTCTCCTGGAGCGTCATCCCGCGCGGGATCAGCTCGCTGATGAAGAGGCCGATCACCTCGCCCTGGTCGGCCGTCTTGACCTCCTCGCCGACGATCACCTTGATCCCCTGCGCCTTCGCCTGCGCCTCCAGCGCGCCCGAGACCTCGTTGTGGTCGGTCACGGCGATCGCGCCGAGCCCTCTCGCCTTCGCGGTCGCGAGCAGGACCTCGACCGGGGTCGCGCAGTCGGAGCTGTGGTCGGTGTGCATGTGCAGGTCGACGTCGATGCGCCGCCGCCGCGCGACCTTCGCCCGCAGCGCCCGGTTCCCGCGCCCGTCGTGGCGCTTGGCGACGAGCCCGGCGTAGACGTCCTCCAGCTCGTCGGCGACGCGCGTCCACGCGAACCGCTCGCGCAGCGGATCGGCGGCGGCGCGCAGGCGCGCGCGCAATTGCGGCTCGGCGACGAGCTGGGCGAGCCGGGCGGCGAGCGTCTCCACGTCGCCGGGCGCGAACAGCAGGCCGTGCTCGCCGTCGCCGAGCAGCTCCTCGTAGACCGGCACGTTCGCCGCGACCGGCACGCAGCCGGCGGCAATTGCGCGCACGAGCCCGCCCGGCTGCGGGGCGACGCCGCTCGAAGCGCGCACGACGACGTCCGCGCGCGCGAGCAGCGCGTCCTCGTCGCAGTCGTCGGGGCCGAGGAAGTCGACCCGCTCGCGCAGCTCGGCGCGCAGCGGGCCGGCGCCCTGCGTCGCCCGCCGCGACCACACGGTCGCGTGCCAGCCGTCCGGCGCCAGGCGCCGCAGCGCGCGCACGAACGTGCGGACCGCGGGACGGTCCTCGTCGGCGATCAGCGCAAGCTCGACCGGCCGCTCGGCGGAGCCGGGCGTCCGTTCGAGCGCGTCCGCGCCCGGCAGGATCACGCGGCAGTCGCCCGGCAGCCAGCGCTGAAGCAGGTCGCGCGTCGCCGCGAAGCTCGCCACGCGCGCGTCGAGGCGGCCGAGGAACAGCTCGACGACGCGGCGCGTGACCTGCGTCGAGAGCATTCGGTCGTTCGGCGCATGGAAGGTTCCGACGTTGAGCGCGCGCGAGTGGCGCAGCGCCGCGCTCGCGGCACTCGGCGCGAACGGCTCGTGCAGGTGGACGACGTCCAGCGGGGCGATCGCGAGCGCCTGCTCGATCGTGCGCGCGACGTCGATCGGCACCGACGCGGCGCGCCGGCGCGAGGGCGCGAACGGCAGCACCTCGCCGACGCCGAGGACCCGGTACCCGCCGCCCGTTGCTTCCGTCCCCGCCGCGGCGCCGGCCGGCTCCAGCAGCGCCTCGGGCCGCTCGCGCGCGGCGTGGATCGCCCGCCGCGACTCGCGCACCAGCGTGCTCGACGTGGACGGCGCGACCACGACGACGCGATGTCCCCGGCGGCCCAGCTCCTCGGCGCAGCGCGCGACCGCGCGGTTGACCTCGTGCGGGACCTCCCAGGCGAACGGGGTGACCTGGGCGATCGCGAGGCGCTCGGGCACGCGCTGGAGGATAGAGCGGCGCCCGAGCCGGCGGACGGATCCCCTCGAACTGCGCCGGCAGTGCCTCCATCGCACCGCGCGAGCGCTCGTTGCGGGCGTCGGTCTTCAGCTCCACACGCACGCAGCCGAGCACGTCGAACGCGTGCGCAAGCATCAACAGCTTCGCCTCGACGTTCGCACCCGTCCGCCACGCGGCCGGCGCAAGCCACGTCGCCCCGATCTCCACGCTGCGGTCCTGCGGCCGCGGCGCCAGATAGCTCGTACTGCCGATCACCCTCCCGCCCGAACGCGAGACCGTCGCAAACGTCGCCATCTCGCCGCGCTCACTCGCCGCACGCACGCCCGCGAACCACATGTCGAAGACCGCCGAATCGCTCAGCCGATACGGCATCCACGCGAAGATCCGCGGATCCGAGGCGGCCGCCCGCAGCCCCGCCTCGTGCCGCTCCTCAAGCGGCTCCAGCGCGACCAGAGAGCCGCACAAGGGGGTGGCCAGCCGGTCGAGCACGCGCCCGGAGCCGACAGGACCCGCCCGCAGCCCGGCTCGGGCTTGGGCGGGCGCCCGCCAACCGCGCTAGGACTCCGAGGCCGGAGCGGGCGCCGGGATACCGGTCGCCTGCGTCCCCGGCAAACCCGCGTACTGCCCGATGAACACCTCGGTCGCCTCCCGCGCCTCGTCATCCGGACGCTGCACATGCGGCGACTTCATCAGGTAGCTCGAAGGCCCGTCGAGCTGACCGCCGACGCCATGGTTCAACGCCAGCTTGCAGCAGCGCACCGCGTCGATCACGATCCCCGCCGAGTTCGGCGAGTCCCACACCTCGAGCTTCATCTCAGCGATCAGCGGCACGTCGCCGAATGCTCTGCCCTCCAGCCGGATGTGCGCCCACTTGCGGTCGGTCAGCCACGGCACGTAGTCCGACGGTCCGACATGGACGTCGTCGGCCGCCAGCTCGACGCCCGCGACCGACGTCACGGCGTTCGTCTTGGAAATCTTCTTCGACTCCAGGCGCTCGCGCTCGAGCATGTTGAAGAAGTCCATGTTGCCGCCGACGTTGAGCTGCGAGGTGTGCTCCAGCTTCACCCCGCGCTCGTAGAACAGCCGCGCCAGCGCGCGGTGCGTGATCGTCGCGCCGACCTGCGACTTGATGTCGTCGCCGACGATCGGCAGGCCCGCTCTCCTGAAGCGGTCGTCCCAGTAGTCCTCGCGCGCGATGAAGACCGGGATGCAGTTGACGAAGCCGCAGCCGGCCTCGAGCACCTGCTCGACGTACCACTTCGTCGCCTGCTCGGAGCCGACCGGCAGGTAGGAGACGACGACGTCGGTTCGCGTGTCGCGCAGGATCTGGACGATGTCGGCGGTCTGGCCCGGCGCCTTCTCGATCTTCTGCGAGAGGTACTTGCCGAGGCCGTCGTGCGTCATGCCGCGGTAGACCGGCACGCCGAGGTGCGGGACGTCGCAGAACTTGATCGTGTTGTTCTGCCCGGCCCAGATCGCCTCCGAGAGGTCCTTGCCGACCTTCTCCTTGTCGACGTCGAAGGCGGCCGTGAACTCCACGTCGCGGACGTGGTAGCCGCCGAGGTCGACGTGCATGAGGCCCGGCACCCGGCCGTCCGGGTCGGCGTCCTTGTAGTACTGGATGCCCTGCACGAACGACGAGGCGCAGTTGCCGACGCCGATGATCGCAACGCGCACCTTCTCGTGCTGGTAGCGCCCGGCGCCGTTGCTGGAAGTGTCACTCACGGGGAAGGTTCCTCCTGGAAAGGTCTGGGGGATAGACCCCGCCGGCGCGTGCCGGTTACAGCGGGGCGGAGCGGGACAGCTCCCGCCGGACGTGGAAGATGCGCTGGAGCATCGTAATCAGCGACAGCGCGGCGAGCACGTAGACGGCCGCCGCAAGCAGCTCGAAGTCGCCGATCCCGGCGCCCTTCGCGAACACGAGCCCGATCGACAGGATCACGACGCGCACGGCGCGGCTGGCGATCCCGACCTTGCACTCGACGCCGAGCGCCTCCGCGCGCGCCCGCGTGTAGGACACCATCAGCGAGCCGAGCACCGCCAGCACGACGGCCGCGACCGCGGTGTCGTCGCCGCGCGCGGCGAAGTAGGCGGCGACGGCGGTCAGCACGATCCCCTCCTCGATGCGGTCGAGCGTCGAGTCGAGGAACGCGCCGAACGGCGTGCCCTTGCCCGACATGCGCGAGTAGCGCCCGTCGAGCGTGTCGCAGACGGAGCCGAGGATGAAGGCGATCCCCGCGAGGAAGAACAGCCGCTGCGTGATCAGCACGGCCGCGACGACGTTGCCGACGAGGCCGGCCATCGAGATCGCGTTCGGCGTCAGGCGCGAGTCGATCAGACGGTTGCGCACCGCCGTCGACAGTTCGTCGACGGCGCTCATGCCGCGGCCCCGGCCCGCGAGCGCCCGAACGACCACGCCTCCGGCCGCCAGCGCGCGAGCAGTTGCTTCGCGAGCAGCGCGGAGGCGCCGGCCGTTAGCGCCCCGAGGAAGGCGTCGAAGAAGTAGTGGTTGCCGGTCGCGACGACGACGAAGGTGATCAGGAACGGATAGAGGAACCAGACGACCTTCAGCGGCCGCGGCTTGACGAGCCGCGCGAGCGGCCAGCCGATCATCAGCGCGAAGCAGACGTGCATCGAGGGCACCGCGGCGTAGAGGTTGAGCAGCGCGCTGACGGACTCGTTCTCGACGCGCTGCCCGGTGAGCGCGGCGATCGAGTCGGTGAAGCCCCACTCCGGCATCAGCCGCGGCGGCGCGGTCGGGAAGGCGGCGTAGCCGATCAGCGCGATCCCCATCGCGATCATGAACATGTTGCGCACGAAGTAGAAGCTGTCGTTGCGCCGCAGGTAGAGGTAGACGAGCGCGCCGACCGTCACGATGAAGTGCGAGTTGAGGTAGATCCAGTCGGCGCCGTGGATGATCCACGCCTTGCTCGACGCCCACGCCTGCACGCTCGGCTCGGCGAACACGTGCAGGCTGTGCTCCAGGTTGATGATCTTCGTCGCATTCCAAGCCGCCTTCGCGACCTGGCTGTCCATCATGCCCCGCACGAGCTGGTAGCCCCAGTAGGCGAGCGCGAACAGGAGCAGTTGCCGCACCGCGTCCGCCCATCCTTGCGGCAGCACGCGCCGCTCGATGTTGCGAAGGCCGCGAATCATGGGGAAGCGATGCATCCTATCTGGGTTGCTGCCGGCCGATGCCATTCCGATCCTCGCAACGTGCGCCGTGGGCGCCGATGCGCGCGGCTGAGAACCGCATACCCAGCTCGACGCTTCCCGAGCGCCCGATGCGCACCTGCGTCCAGTCGCCGTCCGGAGCGACGCATGCGTCGCCGCGCGTGACCGCCCAGTAGGGCGACCAGCGGATGTGCAGGCGGACGACGGCCGGTCGTGGGACGCGCAGGCTGAGGCTGTCCGTGCCGGCGCGGAGGACCTGTGCCGGCGGGGACGCCAGCGGCACGGCGCCCACGACCGCGTAGAGCCGCCAGTGCGCGTCGCGCCAGACCGGCCGCAGGTACGGCAGGCCGCGGCGGATCAGGCGCACCTCGGGCTGGGCGGAGAAGTCGAACGGGACGTCGGGCAGCGCGACCCAGCGGACGGCGTTCGCGCGCAGCCAGGTCGCGTAGCTCGCGGGCGTGAGCGGCGCCGCCTCGCGGCCGCCGTCGGTGTAGAAGACGCTGTTGCGTGCGACGTCGAGCTGGCGCTCCCAGCCGCGCGCGAGCGGGATCTGCGGCGCCACCCAGCGCGCCTCCCAGTGCACGCGGGTGAAGGGGATCTCGAGGCGGCCGGCGGCCGCCGCGACGCCGTTCCCGCTGGCGCCGAGCCGCCCAAGCTCGGCCAGCAGCGGCGCGAAGTAGGCGGCGTGGACGCTGGGGTCGTCGATCGTGACGGAGATGTCGCTGATCGGCGGCGTCCACTGCCACCACAGCAGGAACGGCGTCAGCAGCGCGAGCAGCAGCGCGCGGCGCGGCCACAGCACGAGCGCGGCGAGCGGGCCGCCCGCGAGCGCTCCGAGCCGCACGACGTTGCTGCCGACAGGGGTGTCGATCGCGAACGCTGCGAGGCAGCCGAGCAGGTAGAGCGCGACGCCGATCCGCAGCGCGTGCTCCGCGCGCGGCAAGACGAGCAGCAGCGCGAGCGGGGCGAGCACGAGCACCGGCCACAGCGACGTGAAGCCGAACGGCTCGACGCCGCCCTCGGGGAAGAGCAGCGCGAGCGCGAGCACCGGCGTCATCGCGGCGGTTGCGAGCGCGATCCCGATCGCTCTTCGCGTGGCGAGCGCGTAGGCGGTCCCGGCCAGCGCGAGGAACAGCGCGTCGACCGGGCTCGCGAGCGGTGTCAGCAGCGCGAGCGCCAGCGCGATCCCGCGCCGGTCGCGCTGGAGCGCGAGCAGCGCCGCGAGCGCGAGCGGCAGTCCCAGCACGAAGGTGATGCGGCCGCTGAAGAGGTTGGCCGCCGCGCCGGCCGCGAACGCGGTCGCTCCGAGCCAGGCGCGCTCGCCGTAGCGGCCGTGCGCGAGCGGCTCGAACACGACCGCCGTCGCGACGACCGCGAGCGCGCCGAGCACGCGCGGTCCGAGCCAGAACGCCAGCGGCGGGAAGACGACGCTGTAGCCGGGGACGTGATGGCCGCCGTACCACTGCGCGTTCCACAGCGTGAAGCCGGCGTGCCCGAACAGCCACGCGCGGTACTCGGCGGCGGCGAGGTCGAGGCTCGGCGGCTGCCAGAGCAGGTACGCCGCCGCCAGCGCCGCCGCGAGCGCCGCCGGCGCAAGCCGGCGCGGATCCCAGGCATCGCGCGATCGGACCATGCCGGCCGCGGACCCTAGCTGTTCTGCTCGCGGTCTTGGTGAACGCGGGTGATGGGGGCGCGGCCTTTGGCGGCGGTGTGCGGTCGGCGGCGGTTGTAGTAGCGGATGAACGATGACAGGGCGCGGTCGCGTTCGGTTGAG